>Ga0233432_10001041_pt1 | contig 26924 bp, 24 predicted proteins | sample SI_122_August201_6_FD_179870 | JGI IMG/M metagenome (GOLD analysis project Ga0233432, IMG submission 179870) | Seawater microbial communities from Saanich Inlet, British Columbia, Canada - SI_122_August2016_10_MG | ecosystem: Environmental > Aquatic > Marine > Inlet | place: Canada: British... | reverse complement strand
ACCTTTTCCCCTCCACGATTTATAATACAGGTGACCTCGCCCTCAGGGATTCCGATGGTCAGCTTTATTGGATGGGCCGCCAAGACCAGCAGGTCAACATCATGGGCTACCGCGTTGAACTTCCAGAAATTGAAGGCCATATTGCCCGCTGTTCTTCACTTGATCCTTTTGCCGTTATCGCCACGGGAGATCCTATGGGCATCAACCTCGTGATCACTTCTAGAGACCTCAAAAGCGATCCCGCCGAACAACTCAAAGCACTTCAACAAGAGCTAGGCAAGGTCTTACCTTCCTACATGTGGCCAACCTCACTTCTTGCCATGGAGGAGCTTCCTCGCAATAGTAATGGCAAGATCGATCGCAAGGCCATCGCCGCTCACTTCGAGGCTTAACCAGAGATTGCCCCATTTTCTCCCCCAAAGCCCTAGGATTTCTGGCTAAATGAGGATTTGGTCATAATACGCCAATGGCATCCTCACTTCAGAAGACCATAACGAGAGCAGCAGCCTTGATGTTGCGGCCCTTGCTCAAGCTTTGGCTTCGATTCGGACTCTCTCATCGTGCCTTCGAAGAGGTGGTTCGCTGGGTGATGGTGGATATCGCCTCCAAAGAATTCACCCTAGATGGCAAGAAGCAATCTGATTCACGAATATCGGTGATCACCGGCCTCACTCGACACCAAGTCAAAGCTTACCGCAACATGGAACTGGAGGACTCTCCATCCAAAGCCAAGGCCAACCGGGCCACACGAGTCCTAACGGGATGGATCACCGACACCGAGTGCCTCGACAAGGCTGGAAACCCTCTGCCCTTAAACACCCTCGGTAAAGAGCCTAGTTTCCCCGCCTTAGTCCAACGACACGCAGGAGATGTTCCCTATCGAGCTATCCTTGATGAACTCATTGCCATGGGAACTGTCACTGAAAAAGGCGACCTAGCCACACTCCAATCCCACGGTCACGTGCCTTCTGGGAATGACCCAGAGCCATTCCTCGAAATCATGGGTCACGATGCCTCCACCCTCATGGAGACCATGGTTCACAACCTCGATTCAAAAGACGATAACACTCGCTTTCAGAAAAAAGTGAGCTATGCCAATCTCAGCGAAGAACAGATTCGAGACTTTAAAAAAGCCTCTTCTGAAGAAGCTCAAAAACTTCTCGAAAAGTGGAACCTCGATCTCAAAAGCCTTCAAGGAAAATCTAAGCAAAGCGATCAAACCAAACCACGAAGAATTGGCTGGGGCCTTTACTTTTTTGATGGCGAGGATAAGGCTTGAGTCCTATCACCATGTTTCTCAGAGCTTTGCCTCTGATCATGGTTTTGGCCAGTGCCTTTGCCTGCGGTGGAGGCTCTCAAAAAGACCTTGCAAATGGAGATGGCATCAGTGGAACGGGTAGCATACAACTAGCGAAAGTGGGCTTGGCTTCAGAGAGTTACGGCTCAGGAAATCAACTAAGTTTTGAGCTCAACACCTTAGCGCCCATCCTCGTGGTCGAATTTTCACAAGTTCAAGAAAGTGACCCAAATGACAATCTTCGCATCACCCTGACTGACCTTCAACAAAACCAAAGCCTCACGATTCTGGGTGGAGAGGGAAGCCCTTCAAATCTCTTCTTCAAACCAAGTCAAAATGGCCTAAACTATTACATCCACCTCTCTAAATCAAAAGACTTAGAAAGCCTTCAAACCGAACTCAAGCCAGGTGGCCTTTATCGCTTCACCCTCGAAAGCCTAAATGACCAGACCTTTATTTATGAAGGTGAAGTCGTTTCAGAACTTTCAGGAACCCTTTCAGTGAAAGATCTCACCTTGACCTTCCTTGGGGATTTCGAAAACGGTGAGAGTCTCGTTCGACTGGATGAAGGCCTCCGTGGCATCGGCAGTCTCACCCCCGAATTCCTCATCCACACAAATCAACCTCTTCCCGATTCTCCGTTGGCAGATGCCCAAGGGCCACTTTCACTCATCGATATTCGCTTTGGAAGCACCAGTCTCTTAAAAACAGGGTCTGAATTCCTTGAACTTCTCGACGTACGAGATAACGCTGCCCTCATCCGTGTGAAAGACGCTCCTTTCTACTGGGGAGGAAAGTACAATCTTAGTGTGTTACCTCGAATCTTGGACGGTCACGCTTTGGGAACTCTATCCTCAAATCAGATCCCAAACCAACTTCAACTCGAACTTCAGGACTCACCTAACTAGTCCCCCTTGGTCTTCCACCCCTCCTCCCTAAACTCCCCCTCTCACAACGAGGCGACATGAAATACCTGATCACCGGAGGAGCCGGTTTCATTGGCTCCCATCTAACTGACCACCTCTTAACCAAGGGTCACGAAGTCACAATTCTTGACGATCTCAGCACTGGCCTTTTTTCCAATGTCGCTCAGCACGAGAACCACCCTAGTTTCACCCCGGTCATTGACTCAATTCTGTCTGAAAGCGTCTTAGACCGACTTGTTTCAATTTGTGATGTCGTGATCCACCTCGCTGCTGCTGTCGGTGTCCAACTCATCGTCAACGACCCTTTTCACACCATTCGTACCAATGTTATTGGCACAGATGCTGTTTTGAAAGCGTGCTGCCGGTACCGAAAAAAGATCATGATTGCCTCCACCTCAGAAATTTACGGAAAGAACTCGAAAGTTCCCTTTTCGGAAAACGACGATACAACTTCAGGCCCAACCACCAAACAGCGCTGGGCCTATGCCTGCTCCAAAGCCATGGACGAGTTTTCAGCCTTTGCATGTGCTCGATCCCACGACCTGCCCATTGTTATATCAAGGTTTTTCAACACCGTCGGGCCTCGCCAGACGGGTCGGTATGGCATGGTCATCCCAACTCTCATGAGGCAGGCTCTCGATGGGAAAGATCTAACCGTGTACGGAACAGGAGAGCAAACCCGCTGCTTCAACAATGTCAGCATCGTCGTCGATGCCATCGACCAATTACTCGAGTGCCCAGATGCCTTAGGGCAAGTCTTCAACGTGGGTAGTGACGAGCAGGTCAGCATCAATCAATTAGCCGAAAGAATCATCAAGATCAGCGGAAGCTCCTCCAAAATCGTTCACATCCCATACAGCGAAGCCTACCAAGAGGGCTTTGAGGACATGATGGTCCGGGTACCCTGCCTCAACAAGATCAAAAAAACTATCAACTATCAGGTCGACAAAGTCCTAGATGACACCCTCCAAGAAGTGATGGCTGATCTGAAAACCCGTCGAGATTAATAAGAAAAATGAGCGAAGATACCAAAGCAGCCAAAGAACAACGTTGTCGGGAACTCCTGACAGCCAATCCAGACCTCAGCATGAAGGAGGCCAACGTTTCCATCCGTGAGGAATTTGGTACCGGTGTCGCCCCGACCACCTTTTCAAAAATCAAAAAGGAGCTCAAAGGCGATGAAGCCCCCGCTTCAGAGCCCAAGAAAGAAGAAAAGAAGGTCAGTGATTCCAAAGCAAAGGTTAAGTCCTCTGTAAAGAAAAAAGAAGCCGAAGCTCCACAAAAGGAAAAGGCCGATGAGCCAGAAGAGGAAGGTGCTTCAGAAGAAAAGTCTGATGAAAAACCATCTGACGAAAACAACCAAAAGAAACCTGAACGAGAAGAACCAGCTCCTCCTCCGGTCATTGTAGAAGAAGAAATCGACCCAAACCTTCCTAAATTCCCAGTTCATCTTGAGATTTTAGTCCCTTCAGCTTCCACCGTTAACCTATCAGGCTCCTTTAACCTTTGGAGAACTGACGAGCACCCACTTAAGAATTCAGGTGAAGACTTCTGGGTTTTCGATGGAGAGTTACCCCAAGGCGAATGGCATTATAAGTTTGTTGTCGACGGACGTGTTTGGTTCTTAGACATTCACAAAAAAAAGGTCACTGATCGCACAGGTGTCTCACACCCAATTCAAGTGGGAGATCCTTTGCCTAAAGAAGACAGCAACGAAGGAAACCAAGAAGAAGAAGCCCCTTCCCCTTCTTAAGAACTCTTATCCCAAGGCCCTAAGCCTTCAGTTTCTTAGGCCGTAAGAGAACCTAGCCAAAGGTCGTATTCCCTAGAGAACGTGCCACTCGGTAGTTGAAAGACCATATCGTAACAAAGCAGGTCCTCGAATCCAGGTCGACCACCTGATCGAATAACTTTATCAATCTTCAGTTTGGGGATACAAGTTAAAGATGATAGGTCATCCACCCCATATCCCGTCTGATTTAAATGCACCACTAAGGGACTTCGTTTAGTATCTCCATTGATGATGTGGATTTTAATAAAATCCTCTAGGTTTTTACCTACGCCGATGACAGACATGAAATGCTTTAAAAGGTGCTTTGCATTAACATAGACCTTTCATTTAAGCTTCCAGTCTTCATAACGAGACTCGCATCACAGCAGAAACTACAAATCATTATAACTAAACAACTTAGTTCAATTTTTCACCAGTGAACTGTGAAGAAGTTCACTGGTGAAAAATAAGAATCACGGCCTAGGAGCGCCCAATGAGGCTTAAAAACTCCTGACGAGTCGCTGCGTCGTTCTTGAATGCTCCAAGGCAGCAACTGGTCACCATAGAACTATTTTGCTTCTCAACTCCTCGCATCATTCCACACATGTGCTTTGCGTCCATCACGACCATCACTCCCTGCGGTTCAAGTTGTTCATTCAAACAATCAGCCACTTGTCGGGTCAGTCTCTCTTGAATCTGTAAACGATTGGAATACATGTCGATGATTCTTGGAATCTTGGACAGCCCAATGATTTTCTTACTCGGAATGTAACCCACATGAGCTTTGCCCCAAAATGGCAACATATGATGCTCACACATCGAGTGAAACTCAACATCTTTCACAATCACCATATCCTCGGTTTCAGACTCGAAGATAGCTCCATTCACCAAAGTATCCAAATCTTGGTGGTAACCACAGGTGAGCTCTTTCATGGCCTTGGCCACTCTTTTGGGTGTGTCGACGAGCCCCTCACGAGTTGGATCTTCTCCAATCTGAATGAGGACTTCCCTAAAAAGATCTTGCATGACTTACGTCTAAAAAATTTTTAGACCATTTTATGGAGATCTCCCACCGGGAAAGGCAGAAAAATGGAGTTGGGCGATAAGCCGGCTTCTGTCTTGGGTGATCATCCATCTAGGCCCACCATTGCTGATGGGCTCAAGCACTCTACCCGCCGCATAGGCTAGGTCTGCCTACGGCTGCTTGAGCTTGCTCCGGGTGGGGTTTACCCTGCCATCTTCGTCACCGAAGATGCGGTGAGCTCTTACCTCACCTTTTCAACCTTACCTCCAAAGAGGCGGTATATTTTCTGTGGCACTATCCCTGGGGTCGCCCCCGGTGGCTGTTAACCACCACCCTGACCTGAGGAGGCCGGACTTTCCTCGTGACTGGAGGTCACGCGATCACCTACCCAACTCCATAGGGAAGTCTATTCCATAACAGACCGAGGAAAGTCCTGCTGGCGCAGTCTGCCACTTCCAACTTTATAAAGTCAAAACTTTCTCAAGAACTCCCAAGGAACATTGAGGAATTCAATAATAATCTCCGTTAAAAAAATGTGATTTCAAAGATCAATACCAAGATTGAAGGGCATTCACCCACCTTACGATCCAGCGATTACGCGGAGCCCAGGATTGATCAAGGCCGAGAACAAGAGTCACCCCAGCGAGGACATCTGCTTTCTGGCATCTGTCGATAACCACCCTTGGTCCTATTTATTTGACTGTGGCAAGGCTAGGTACCTGAGTGCTGGTGACTGCAAATCCATTCGGGCACTTTTTGTCACCCACACTCATATCGACCACTTCTGTAATTTTGACACCCTACTCCGGCACCAGGTCGGGCTGCGTCGAGTTGTAACAGTTTGTGGGCCAAAAGGCATAGCAAAAAACGTTCAAGGTAAAGGTCGCTCCTACACCTGGAATCTCATCAAACGTTATCGCCCAGTCTATGAAATTAGAGAAATTGATGGCGACAGTGTCCAACTCTATGAATGCGGCCCACCACATTGGGACTTAAAAGACAAGGGCAATTACCCTCTCGTCGGAGGACTCATTTTCAGAGAAAACAACATCTCAGTTCGGTGTGAAGGTCTAGACCACAAAATAACTAGCATGGCCTACCTAATGGAAGAAGACAGCACCATCAACATTGGAGATTTCCCTTATAGACCAGGCCCTTGGATCAAAGAGCTCAAAGAAGCTCACGCCAGAAAAGATGGCGACCAGTTGATTAAAATTGAAGAAGGTGTTGAGAAAAAAGCTTCAGACCTTTTTGAATACCTCTACATCAAAGAAGGATGGAAACTTGGCTACGCCATGGACCACCTCGCCAGTCCAGAGAACCATGAGAGAATGAGAAAATTCTTCTACGAAGCCAACGAATTAGTCATTGAGGGCTTTTTTCGTGAATGTGACCGAGATTATGCTCTCCGCCATCACCACAGTACAGCCAGCGCTTCTGGTCAAATTGCCAGAGAAGCAGAAGTGAAAAAACTCACTCTTGTCCATCACTCTCGCCGGTACATGAAAGAGATTGAAGATATTCAAGAAGAAGGCGTTGCTTCTTTTGAGGGCCGTCAGCCAAAATTTAAAAAAGAGCCGGTTGCTCGTTACGATAAAGAGAATGAGGGTGACGACTCCCTCTGATCCACGCATCACAGGGCGTAAAACCCTAGGTGAAGGGCATTGGCTTCACATGGAGGTTGTTGATTGGCTTCACCCCAACGGTCAGACTTTGCAGTGGGAGGTCGTTAGCCGCCAACGCCGCCAAGAAGCTGTTATGGTCTTGGCCATCGCCCAACCAAGTGGAGACCTCATTTTAGTTGAACAATATCGACCCGCCGCCGATGCCCTTTGCCTAGAATTCCCAGCTGGCCTAGTCGACCAAGGAGAGGATCATGGACAAGCTGCACTCCGAGAACTCAAAGAAGAGACCGGCTATCACGGGGAGCTCAAACGGGTCATCCCTCCAAAGGTCGTTGGGCCAGGGGTCACTTCGGAGAGAATTGCCATTGCCTTAGTGAATGTCGACGAAAACCTTCCTCAAAATCAAAACCCAAAAGCTCAACCCGAACCATCCGAATGCATCAAATGTGTTCGAGTGCCAAGAGAAAAATGGCCTGAACTCTTAAGTGACCTCACTCAGGCTGAAGTGGATGCCAAGCTGGCAGCTTTCATGGCGGGAGTTTTGCTGGATGTCTGAATCCAGAATCTGGGACCTGCTAAATCTCATCCCCTTGCCGATCCTCAAAGGAGCCTTAGCCATCGGTGGCTCTTTGCATCACAGACTTGATCAGCGACACCGAAAAGAGTGTCAGGAAATGGTCAGACTCACAAATCCCGAGTGGTCCGAAGAAAGGGTCATCAAAGAAATGTATCAACACATCTGGAGCCTACCAACCTCCCTTCTTCAATACGGAAAATGGGATGACCCGACCTGCCTTTCTAAACTCGATGGATTTGATGACTTTATAAACACCATGGCCAACCACTCCAATGATAAAGGTGTCGTTTTTGTCGCCGCTCATCTTGGGCCATGGGAACTTTGCGCCCAAACGATTGCTCGCTTTTATCGCCCCGTGATCTCTCTTTATAAACCTGCGAAACAAGAGTGGATCAACCGTTTCTTTCGTTCAGCTCGCCACCGCTTTAACCAAACCACTCTCCCAAAAGAGGGGGGGATGCTAGGTTTATACAAACACCTTCGAAGAGGTGGTGCCGTTGGCTTGGTCGTAGATCAACACGCTGGAGAAGATGGCCTTAAATCTAAATTTCTGGGAAAAACCTGCACCAGTTGGGATTCTGCCGCCCAGTTGGCCCTGCGTGCAAAATGCCCACTCGTGCCCGTTGGGATCATTCACGATGGCTCCAAACTTCGATTTTTACACGAGAAAGACCTCATGGAAGGACTGGATAACCCCGATGCCTCCACACTCACCCACCGCATCGACCAGGCTCTCTCTTCAATGGTTGAAAAAGCTCCTGAGCAGTGGCTTTGGTTAGGTCGTCGCTGGGGCAGAAACTATAGGGAAAGAATGCAGGAGCAGATGCCTTGAAACGGATAGGCATCTGCCTCTTATTTCTATTCTCATGTCTATTCCCGATTCAAGCAGAAAATATTGGAGAGAACGACCCTTCATCTGTAAACCCTAACGCTGCCGGCCTCAAAAAAAATGAACCCGAATGGGACTTTGAAGTCACCACTCCAGAAACCTGGACTCGCCTTCGGCAAATTCAAGCCCAACGATCTCCTGAAGCTGGAATCAGCTTCCGCTTTCGAGACCTAGACGGTGGAGACGGCTTCCATGCTCAATTGGGTTTACGTCACCACTTTCGCGAAGACTTGAGCCTCGTCTATCGCACCCATCACGCCCGTTATTTGAGTAACCAAGTCGGTCGTGTTGCCCAGAACTTAACCCTGAACCACATTGGCTTTCTTCTAGATCAAAAACTCTCAAACTGGTATGCCCAAGTAGAAACGGGTCATCGAGGACGAATTGGCGCAGGCTTATCATGGGAGCGTTCACTCCACCCTGGAGCAGGAATTGTTCTTCAGGCTCAACGCCGATCACAACACGAGAGCTTAGACTCCTTAAAATACGGAGAGATTCAAAATGAATTAAAAGGAGGCTTTTCCCTAACTATTCCACACCAGATGTTCTTCAATGCAGAGCACACTTTTTTTCAGAGCCGAATCACCGAATACGCTTCAACGAAAGGACATGGTCAAAACAGCATCGTCGAATGTGGTTTTAACTTGATGCCCTCCCCCCTGAAGGCCATGGGCTGGCAGTTTTTTGACTCTAATCTACGCTATCCTGACCAAATTCGTGAGAGGCTTCAGTTCAAAATCCAGCAACAATTCCAAATATTTGATGGGGAGGATCTCTATTTCTCTCAAATACCTCGAACTAGAAACTCTAGAAGGACCTCTTTGATCACTTCAGCTAGTTGGGCCCTCAGTCAACATTCTGGCCTAGAACTTGAAGGCCAAATTGGTCAGGACCTTGAAAGGGATCTCAACTTCGGTAAGATCATTAACCTCCAAGGCCGATACCTCTGGGTCCCGACTCATATGACCCGCGTTGAACTCCGAGTCAGCAGCAGCACCGAAAACACGGGTGTCATCCGCGGAGACATCCTCGAATATGGAATGAATTGGCATGTTAATCTTTAGGCTCTCCTTCATCATCCCTCTCCTCCTTTTGATGGGGTGTGAGAGGCGCGAATTCAGTGCGATGAAATCGACTTACGGCCAAAAGGAAGTTTTTCGCGTTGGGGTCATCCCCTTTGAAAACCTCACACCCAACATCAAAGCTGGTGAAGACATGTCTCGCTATGCCTACAGTGAGTTTTTTCGCACACTATATCAAGACCATGAAGCTGTGGTTGGCCCATTCCGCTTTGAACTCGAAGATGAACACCATCTCCGTGAAATTTTGGAAAAAAAGAAATGGCTTGATCAATCAGCCCACTTGGACGTTGGACTAGCTAACATGGCTGACACCTTGGGCTTAGACCTCATCTTACTTGGAACCGTTAGTGAATATCATTACAAACGAGGCCTTGGCGAAGATCCCGTGGCTAGCCTTCACCTCAGGCTCTACGAACGACGACACGACACGATCATCTGGTCCGGCTCCCATTCAAAAGTTGGCCACTTTTCTTGGTTCAAAGAAGATTCCCTCGGGCGTCTCTCTCGTCAGTTGTGCAGAGAGCTTGTCGAAAAACTCATGAACAATATTCAAGAACAAGCCTATCGTCGCCACCTAAAACATGTCGAAAAAAATATCATCAGTCAAAAAAGCAATGAATCCGTCATAAATCCCAACCCCACCTTCTTTGACACCCAAGAAAATAAAAGTCCAGAGGTTGATGCCCCAACTAGTTCGTCCTCGAACCTCCATTCTCCTAAGTCACTAGAAAATGAAGATCCATCAGCAGCTACAAATAAAAATTCCGCTCCAATAGACCCCTCAAAAACTGAAGCTGAAACTAAACCCTCAACTTCTGAGGTGACTGAAAAGCCTTCTAGCGAAGCAATGACAGACGCCCAAGAAAAGGTGAACTAATTTGGCCACACGCCCAAAAATTCTTGTCATCGACGACGAAGACATGATGTTCAATCTCCTCAAAATGTCCGTCGGACCCTTAGGTTACGACTTCCTCAAGGCTGCGAACACCTCCGACTTCAATACCCTTATCGAAGAAGAAAAGATCAACGTCATGATCCTCGATTATCTTATGCCTATAAAAAATGGGATGGATGTCGCAAAAGAAGTGAGAACCCAACACCCCAATCTTCCCATTCTTTTCCTCACCAGCAAACAGCTTAGTACCGAGGAAACAAAATTACTGATGAAGCTAGGAATGGATTACGTCCGAAAGCCTTTCATTCCCCAACAGATTTCAGGAAAGATCAAGGAAGTCCTCTCTCGTCAGCAGGCCTGAGGTGAATCGTCACCTTAAAGAGCCTTTCATAGCCTACGCCGCGACCTGCGCGGTTAATTATTTTTGGTTCCCAGAGGATCCTGCATTCCTCTCGCTTGAACTCCACCCTTTTTTATTTATCACCGTCCTCCTATCCATTCGATATGGTATTTATGAGGGGATGATCTCTGCCTTTCTAGGTGCCGGACTCCTCACTTGGGCCACCTTTGGGAAATACGATATGCTGGAGATGGAACTCCTGTATGGCATTCAGCATCTCATCCTCCCCATAGCACTTCTTTTCTTCGGCATTGTTATAGGAGAAATCACCGAGGGGCGGATGAAGAAAATGTCGTTCTATCAAGGGGCCCTCAAAAGAGAAGTTGCCTCCAATATGGATAAAACCAAAGAAGTTATGGGCCTCGAGAAATCTCTCATTGAAGTCGAGAGGAAACTAGCAGGTCACGGCATGGGCATCCGCGACTTTTCAGAACAACTCATCAACATGCTCCCCCTCAACCGTGAAGAGATGTTGAGAGATATTCCTAACATACTCAAACGGTTTCTTGGCGTGGAACAAGCCATCATTTTAGACACCCGAGATGATCTATACGAACCTAAACTCATCTCCTCAACCGCTTTGCCCCCCAATCATGAAACCTTAAAAGCTTTGTGTTCTAGCGAGATGTTCATTGAAGCTATTCATCAAAAGAGAGCTATCTCTCTGACAGAAATCATCGGTGCCTTTGAGCCCGATGATAAATTGGAGAACCCCATTTATTACTCAGGGGTCATCTTAGACGACGGAGACATCCAAGGGATCGTTCTGGTCCTAAAGATTCCTTTCATCCAGTTCAACATCACCAACTTCCGACTCTTCGATGTCGTCCTCAAAATGGCAGGGATGGTCATCCAAAATGCAGAGAGTTATCAAAGAGTGATCAATGCTTCTCCCTATCATCAACTATGGTTGGTTGAAAGAGAGCATCATTTCCTCAAACAACTCCGAGAAATTGGTCAGTTCCAAGAAGATGGCATTGGAGTTCTTCTAGTTGGCTTTACTTTTAAAGACCACACTCCTGAATCCATGAAGATAGGCTTCATGACCCTCATTTCTCAATTGTCGATTAAAACCGGAGCAAGGGTTGGTGTTTTAGGAAAAGAAGAATGCTTTGTCCTACATCACCCACTTAAAACACCTCAGCAGATCAAAGAGATTCTTTCAACTCGATATCAAGGGTACGGTATCTCAACGGGTTTTGCACAAATCAAGATCATCCCTCTACTACTCAGTCTGGGTGAACTGCAACGAGAGTTTGCCTTCCAATCCCACCTCATGACTGAACGATTCCACCATGGGGAAGCAGAGTCGTGAAACTCAGATTAAATCTCCATCAAGCCATCGGATTTTTTTTGATTTTAGGCTCTTGGGCCTTGATCTCTTTGCTTGGTCAAATCACCAACCTCACAAGCCTGGAATTAGGAAAACTCTTCACCCTCCACCTTGTTTTCTCATCAGTTCAAACCTTTGGCTTCTTCATTTTCTGTGGATCTAGAAATCCGGCTCTCCTTGCAGGAAACATCTTCGTTCACTTCTGTCTTCCTTTAATTGGCTCTTTTTTTATCGTGGTCTATGTGATGTCCGTTGGGCTCAGTAAAAAAATGGACCTTCTGTCTGACTTTCACGAAGAAGATAAAGCCCTAGCATTAGAAAGGACCCAGAAAGAAACTCGTACATATGGAGAGTCCATCCGAGAAACAGTCAACGTGGAACCCATTGTTGAAACTCTCCGTTCCCACGCTGGTCCCGATCTGAAACGAGGAGCCATTGAAACCCTCACTCAAATAGCGAACCCACAAGCTGTCGCCCTTCTGAAAGAGAGCCTAACCGACCCAAATAGTGAAGTTCGTTTTTACGCGTCCAGTGGCCTCTCAAGAATTGAAGAAAAACTAAACCAACAAATTCTGAAGCACAAGAATCATCTACAGCGTTCTCCGAAACCATCCTTTGGAGATCAACTGAGATTGGGAAAGGCCTACTATGAGTTTGTCTTTCTAGCCATGCAAGATGAAGCTAGCCTCCAATATTACATTCAACAGGCTAGTTATCATTTTGAAAAAGCTCATGAAATGGACCCCAGTGAGCCCTCCATTCTAAAATCCTTAGAAAAGGTTTACACCCGAAGCAGTAATTTCAAAGCACTAGAATCGTTGAGAGAGAAACAAAAAGAGCTGAACTCTCCAAACGACCCCATGTACCTAGCAGAGTCACACTTCAAATCTGGGCAGCTTTTTGCTGCCAAAGAAGTTCTTGGAAAGATGGACTCTACCAATCAACGTTTTCACACGGTCAAAGATGTTCAAGAGCTCTGGGCTCTCTCCGAGTCTAAACCTACTGATGAACAAGGAGTAACGACATGAATACTGAGGTGATCATTCAAAATCTCCTCACCGGTTCTATCAAAGAACAAGAAGAATCTCTCAAAATTCTTTGTAGTTTATCCAGTCCTCAACAAATGAATCCCATTGAGGATCGTGTCGGACTCCTCAAAAATTGTGGCTCTGCACCACGTGAACATGTCACAACAATTATCATTGCCAATATCTTCTCTCCTACCGAAGAAATCAGGGAGGTCTGTGTTCAACTGGTTAAAGACCACCTCAATCGACCAGGCCGGCAAAAAGTATTAGAGAAATTATTAAGCGGTGGAGAGGAAGATCAATTACTCGCCATTGATTTGGCTCACGAATGGGGAGTGCAAACCTACGGAGACATGCTCATTCCTCTCTTGGGCTCAACTGAAGGTCTCGTCATCCAAAATATTATCAAAGCTCTAGCTCACATCTCCATCTCCACCTATATCAAAATTCTAATGCCTCTATTTGAGTCAGGCGAAGATTCTGCTCGAATATGTTTGGCTGAACAAATTGGTCAACAAAGGCAAAGTCGTTTACCCAAGGCCTCTGTCGAAGCATGTTTAAAAGATTCTCTTGCATCAGTCCGACTAATGGGCTTGTCAGCCATAAAACACGACGAACCCAAGAATTGGATAACACACCTCAGTCAACAATTACAGCTTGAAAGAAACCCTGACGAAACTGGAGAAGCTGTCAAACTTCTCGGTGAATCCGGCAAGAGTGAAGCCATAAAACCTCTGTTAGAAATGCTCTTCAAAACCGAAGATCAAGGGGTCAGGTGGGCTTGTATCCAAGCTCTCGATCAAATTGATGAGAAGCAGCGACTCAAAGTTTACGGAATAGCTATAGAAGATGCTCTTCCCGAGCAAATCCCTATTCTTTATGAACTCAGTGGCTACTGCCACTCCAAAGATGGGCTTCTTTTTTTAAGACAAGCCCTCTCCAAAGAAAAAGATTCAGGCTTGAGAAGTCTGATTGCTTCAGCCATTGGTTCTTGCGGACACCCTGAAGGAGAAAAAGACCTGCTCGTCTTGATGGATGGACAGGTTGAAGAGGCCTACGCCGCCTCGGCTGCCCTCAAAGGGTTGGTGAAAAGTCGCATGATGGACCACTTCGAGACATTCCTCTCTCGTGAGACAACCGACCCTCTCATCAAACAAGTCCTCATCCAACACATCAGTGACAACGCTAGGATTGTTCAGGTCGGAGACACACTTCGAAAACTGATCGAAAAGATGCTAAATCATGACAACGAGAACATTCGCTACCTATCCCTTATCGCCTTAGGAGAAATTGCTTCCCAGAACAGCCTGCCTATTCTCATCGACCTCACGGTCGAGCCATGGGCCGAAAACTTCCAAGGTGAACTCCACACCAGCATAGAGTCTTGCTGTAGAGGCAGCATCACCCCACTTTTGGAACTGATTTCGGATGCTCCTAAAAAGCAGAGGTTGCTTCTGCAAGAGTTCTTAGTCAAACACCCAATGGCTTTAAACGAAAAAGATCTTGCTTACCTGAGTGAGAATAAGGTGTTTCTAGATTGGAGTTGGGACGAAGAACTCCTCCCCTGTATTCACAAAACCCAGGAACTAGATCGCACTTTCATCTGGAAACAATTTTCTCGCAAAGACCTCAGCAACAAACTTTGTTGCTTTCTTGCCAGAGGTTATGACCTATCACAACCTCAAGCGAGGGAACTTCTCGACCCATCCATTCTAATTCAATGCTTCGCCAGGTTTCAAAATGAAAAACCCCTACTCCTGTTGGGTAAACTGATGTCAAACTTTCCTAGAGTAGAACTACTACCACCCCTCATCCAATACTCCGAGAACGCGGACCTCGAACTACAGCCTATGTTCAAATCATACGTCCGAAAAATCATCCACGGGATGGGCACTGGTGCGTTCTGATATCTGCTTTGTTTTAGAGGGTACTTACCCATATGTTGCTGGAGGCGTCAGCACTTGGGTGGACCAAACCATCAAAGCCAATCCTCAATTGAAATTTTCCATTCTGCACTTAGCGGCCAATGAGAACGCTACCCGTGTCATGAAATATGACATGCCTTCTAACGTCGTAGGGCTCAGCACCTCCTACCTCCACGACACTCGTCTTCAGTCAAAAGGTAAGCCCTACAAAAGCAAAGATGTTTGGGAAACCATCGAGAACTTTTATTCTCAAGTACCGGACACCGACTATGCAACCTTTGAGAAGATGCTAAAGCTCGTCTTTGGCAGCGATGGTCATGTCCACACGAAGTCCTTACTCTTTTCTAAAAAAACCTGGAACCTACTTATCAAATTCTACGGAGAAAAAGACATCTCTTTCATCGATTATTTCTGGACCTGGCGCTTCACTCATTTACCTCTACTCAGCTTGCTCAACGTTCCAATTCCAAAGGCTAGTGTCTACCATTCAGCCTCAACAGGATATGCAGGTTTGCTGGCCATCATTGCCAAAATTAAACAAGGAGGTCGTCTCCTCATCACCGAACATGGTCTTTACGCGAAGGAAAGAAAAATCGAGATCGCTCAGTCCAATTGGGTTTACGATGAAAGAGGGGAAGACTACCGAGCCACGGTCAATATGGGATTTTTTCGCCAATGGTGGATCGATATGTTCATGATGATGTCTCAACTGGCCTACCAAGGTTCTGACTTGGTCACCACACTCTACAGGGGGAATTTTGACATGCAGGTCGAACATGGTTGTCCCGCTGATAAATTGGAAATCATCCCCAATGGCATTGACGTCGACGGGTACGAAACTGTTCGTGAAGAGCGACTCAAGGTTCGAGCAGAAGAAGGGCGACCCTTCACCATTGGGTTTGTTGGACGAGTCACACCCATCAAAGATGTCAAAACTTTCATTCGAGCGATCAAAGTCGCCGTCGACCGCAACCCAGATATCGTGGTCTATGTGATGGGCCCCCTAGAAGAAGATCCGCAGTATGTGGAGGAGTGTCGCATTCTCATCGACATGTTCGACCTAGACAAAAAAATCATCTTCACCGGGCGGGTCAATGTTAGGGAGTACTACCCAAAATTAGATGTTGTCTTGCTCACCTCTGTGAGTGAAGGGTTGCCTTTTGTCATTCTTGAAGCTCACGCTGCTGGCATCCCCTGTATCGCTACGGATGTTGGGGCTTGTCGTGAACTCCTCGAAGGGAGAACTGAAGAAGATAAGGCCCTAGGTCCATCTGGAGTCGTGACCCTGGTTTCTTCGCCCGATCAAACCGCGGCAGCCATTGGACAAATGATCGAAGACACTGCATTCTATGATGGTTTATGTAAAAGCTCTCTACAAAGAGTTGATCTCCATTACCGTATCGAAGACGTTAATGCCCGCTACACCCATCTTTATCACGAACTGATGAAAGACTGATGGCGGGTATCGGCTTCAAAATCCAAAAGCTACTGGCTGAAGACACCTACTGGGGAGTGGTGAAGGGCTATTTTTTCTCCGCCATTGTTTCTTCTGGACCATGGCTCATCTCCATCGTCTGCATCGGGCTTCTCGGGCTTTTCTTCCAACCTCTCGTCGGAAGTGAAAACCACCAAATCTTTCGATCTTGGGTCACTTACTGTTACGCAGCATCTCTCGTTATTTCCGGTGCCATGCAAGTGCTCATGACTCGGTATCTATCGGACTCAATTTTCTCAAAAGAAGATGATGCCGTTTTCGCCTCTTACATCTGCTACTCAGTCCCTACCTTCTTAGTGAATGCCCTCATGGGGGCAGCCTACCTAACCTACTGCGGCATGAACCTTTCGGTCATCTATGGCGGCGCGTTACTTTACGCGATCATCAGCCAAATCTGGATCGCTATGATCTACCTTAGCGCAGCCAAAGACTTCATCACCATTGTCTTGGCATATTTGATTGGTGGAGCTTTAAGTATTGGAGCGTCCACAGTTCTTGTGGCTCCCTACGGACTATCAGGCCTCGTCTATGGATACACCATGGGTCAGGCTGCCCTGTTAGCCATCCTCACAGCCAGAATCGTTTTAGAGTTTCCAAAAGGGAGGCTGATGAATTTCGATTGTTTTCGGTACCTTCTCAAACGCCCCATCCTTCTAGCTATAGGCTTTTTCTACAACGGAGCCATTTGGGTCGACAAGGTCATCTTCTGGATTTTCAGAGGCGAAGAAGTCCACAAAGGCCTCTACACCAGTTCTTTTTATGAAACGCCCATTTTTCTCGCTTTCGTGACCATCGTCCCCACCCTTTCAATTTTCCTCGTCCGAGTTGAAACCAGCTTCTATCGTTCCTATCGAAATTACTACAGCAAAGTTATTGAGAAATACTCTTTAGCAGAAATTTTGAATGAGAAAAAAAAGATCAACGCATCTTTGCGACTAAGCTTCTATCGCCTCTTTGTTTACCAAGGAGGTATCACCCTCCTCTGCATTGTCATGGCTCCCAAAATCGTTGACTGGTTGAGCATGGAAACTTACCAACTAGCTCTTCTTCGAATTGCCATCCTTGGAAGTTTTCTCCATGCCCTTCTCATGATTCTCATGATTCTGATTCTCTACTTTGATTGGTTAGGTCTGGCATTAAAAACCAATGTCCTCTTCTTTTTTAGTAATCTCTTCTTCACCACCTTTCTAATCGACAAAGATCTTAGCTTCCAAGGTTACGGCTACTTCCTATCTTGCCTTCTCACCCTCTGCTATGCCATTTGGATGTTTCTGCGTCGCTGGGACCAACTGGAGTATATCACCTTCACATCTCAACCCTTAGGTGGTCTTTCATGGGGAAAAAACCCCTAGGAGCCAATCTCAAAACAGAAAATGATTCTATAAAACACTCAAAAATCTATTCTTCATCTCATCCAAATCAGGACAAGGAATATATTTCCACACTCACCATTTCCCTATAATCTCTTCCTAATCATCTACGGTCACATTCCATGAAGCTGCTCCCCATTCTCCTAATCCCATTTTTTCTTTTTGCCTGCAAAAGTCCAGCTAAATATGTCAATCCAGAAAAAGGAGAAGGCATCGTCAGCGTTGGTCAGATCAATGTTCAAGATTGGTCTAGCGCAGCCAACCATATGGTCCTCTCCCTAAAAGCATCTGGGGTCTTTGGATCTCCTCAATCTAAAAGAAAAGTGCTCATGATCTCCGGAATCGAAAACAGCACCCGTCAGGTGATCGACACGGACCTTATTGCCAAAAAAATCCGTGTGGCTCTATCAAAAACAGGAAGAGTTGTCACAACAACTGCGGTCTCGGCGACCGGTTCAGAAGACAAAGCTCCCAAACAAGTCCGTGAACTGAGAGAAGATGTTGAATTCAAACGCAGCACCGTGCCCAACACCGGAGAAATGATTGCTCCTCAATACAGTCTTTCTGGGAAAATCCTTCAGACCAATGCCACCGCTGGAAAAAGCACTCAATCCACCTTTACGTTTCAAATGAGTTTGACTGATCTAAAAACTGGACTCGCCGAGTGGGAAGATGAAGTCCAAATATCAAAGCTTGGAGGCAAGTCCGCCATCGGTTGGTAGCCTAAACCTTGGCTATGAGTTTAGATGAGATCTTCAATCTCTATGCTGAAGGAGCCTCACAACTCATCAATCAGGTCCTTCAGCCTTCTCTAAGTTCAGGGTTGTCGATGTTGCTTGGCCTTAGTGCAATCGCATGGGCCTTTGAAACCTTGAGGCCTTGGAGAATTAATCAGGGCAATTTCAGAAAAGATTTCGGCTTAGACGCATTTTATTCCGTCTTCAATTTTTTTCTGGCTCCATGGCTTTTCTTAAATCTCGTTTATCAGTTTAGCGACAAACTTGTTGGGCATCACCTAGAGGCTGCCTCTTTCATTTCAGTAGCTTCTTCGCCGGGTTGGGTTCAAATCACCCTTCTATTTTTCATTCAAGATTTTTCCCACTATTGGATCCACCGTCTACTGCACCGAGTGCCCTTTTTGTGGCGATACCACCGTGTCCATCATTCCGTCGAAGAGATGGGGTTTGCCGCTCATCTTAGATACCACTGGATGGAGAACCTCATTTACAGATCTCTTGGAGCCATTCCTTTCTATTTTATTGGTTTTTCTCCCCTTGATCTGTTTTGGGTTTACCTGATCAGCATCTCGATTGGCCACCTCAACCACTCAAACCTTAAATTGACATATGGCCCTTTGCGCTGGATCATCAATCACCCAGTTATGCACCTGTGGCACCACGCAGAAACCATTCCAGAAGGCCATCGATATGGGGTCAACTACGGAATCAGCTTAAGTTTATGGGATATGATTTTTAAAACGGGAGTTTGGCACACACCTCCCGCTGAGCTTAAGTTAGGGTTCAAAAACAGAGATCTCTTCCCAAATGATTTTATCAATCAAAACCTCAATCTCCTTGGACCATCTCTTTCGTTGAGTGAAGACCAAAGGCCCTAACATCCATTTAGTCTCATGACCTCTCCTAGCACCTATCCCGTTCCCACCGCCAAACTCACCAAGCAGTTTTCTGCCCGAGTTCCAGGCTCAAAGTCCATTACAAATCGTGCTCTCTTCGCCGCCACCCTTTGCCAAGAGCCTGTCCTATTGGTCGGAGCCCTTGAAAGCGAAGACACGCAGGTTGCCAGCGATGCCCTTAGAAGCTTTGGCGTTACCATTGAGCACCGAAAGGAGGGTTGGTGGGTCGATGGCCGCAGATCAGGCCCTCAAGGCCCAGGTCATAGCATTTATCTAGCTAATGCTGGAACAGCTGTTCGTTTCCTTTCCTCCATTTTAGTTGCCAAAGGTTGGCCCTGTAGAGTCCATGGAACAGAACGCATGCACCAAAGACCCATTGGCCCTCTACTAAAGGGCCTGATAGAACTTGGTGGAAACATCACGTCAGAGTTAAGCAACCAATGCCCACCTCTTCAAATTAAAGATGGTGGTTTGGAAGGAGGAGAAACAGCCATTTCAGGTCAAGTTTCCAGTCAGTTCTTCTCTGGGCTGATGATGGCGGCTCCATTAGCGAAAAAAGCATCACGTGTATCGGTGACAGATGCATGGCTCAGCCTCCCATACATCCACCTTACAGCATCACTTTTGGAATCTTTTGGTGTTAAAGTCTCCATCAATGAAACGGGCTACATTGATATCCCCGGCCAACAAATCTATCAAAGCCCTGGTCGTTATGAAATCGAGCCCGATGCAACTGCGGCCACTTATCCCATGGGATTAGCCATGCTACATCGCATCCCCCTTAAATTTGAGGGCCTAAACCGGTCCGCGCTCCAGGGAGACATCGCCTTTGTTGAAGTCCTTGAAGCCATGGGCGCCGAGGTCAAAGATGAAGAAAACGCCATGGTTATTATTCCCCCGGAAAACCTAAAGTCCATTGAGATGGACCTCAACAGAATTCCCGATGCTGCTATGACTGCCGTCGTTCTTTGCTCTATCGCCGAAGGAACCAGTCGTTTGAGTGGGCTAAAAAATTTAGCCTACAAAGAGTGTGACCGCTTGAGCGCCTTAAAAAATGAATTAAACAAAATGGGTTCAAAAATTGAAATCGATGAAGATGGTTTCACGATCGAAGGCCAGAACATTGAACAGATGAATGGCGCTGAGATTAATACATATCACGACCATAGAATGGCCATGTGCCTTTCTCTAATGGGAACTTTAGTTCCGAACACCATCATTCTCGACCCAAGTTGTGTCGAAAAAACCTATCCCAATTATTGGCAAGATCTAGAGTCATGGATCAAAGCTGCCCAATGAGCTCAAATCAAGAAGCCAAGCCTGTCGTCTTACTCCACGGCCTCAACCGGACAAGTCGCTCCCTAGAAAAGCTAGGTCGTGCCTTAGACGACAAAGGTTTTGAAGTCCATAATATTAGCTACCCATCCACACGTTTCCCCATCGAAAAGTTAGCAAAAGACCTACGTCAGGGAGAGCTCGCTCCTTTGGCAGACCGCGATGACCTCTGTTTTGTCACCCACTCCATGGGCGGCATCATCCTACGATGGATCGAAAGCTATATGCCCATGCCCGGCCTATTTCGTTCCGTCATGCTAGCCCCTCCTAATCAGGGCAGTGAAGTCGCCGATGCCATGATGAACCTTCGTTTAGCAAGGTGGCTCAACGGGCCAGCCTTAGAGCAACTGGGAACCATGTCCAATTCATTGCCTCTAGAACTAGAAGATATCAACTTTCATTGTGGCGTCCTCGCTGGCTCTCGATCCAGCAACCCTTTCTTCCGCCGTTTTTTTGACGAAGCCAACGATGGAAAAGTTGCCGTAGAAAGCACTAAAGATCCCGGCGTAGCCGATTGGAGAGTTCTGGACGTCTTCCATAGCACCATGATGAAAAATCGTGCCGTGATCGACCACACCCTACACTTTTTAGAACACGGTTGGTTCGAAAAGGTCCACTGACCCTTTTATAGGCCCTCGTCTCATTAAGAGGGAGCTAACTCCGCTGGAAGTTTCAGAAGGTCATTGTTTTCACGATAATGATAGACCCAGACTAATAGCTGATTGTTTTCCTTCATAACCTTACAGCCGACATGAAAACGAAAACACCAGCGACCAATATCATCACGACTTCCAAAGGGGTGCATTTTCTTACGGCGCCAACCCATCCCTTCACCAGTCTTATTTCTGAAAATAATGCCTCTCACTCTTTTCTCAGCATTTAAATTTCCAACAGCCCATTTTTCAGGACTAGTCCCTTTTAAAAATACATCTGCACAAGAGTGAGTCCAGAGAAACAATCGCCTTTTTTCCCATTCAAAGATCATCAATTTTGAGCCAATATCAAATGACGCTTTCGTCAGAGAGAATTTACTTGGCATCTTATAAGAAAGGTCGAACAACTGCCAAGGAGTGTAATCCTCATCGCGATGGTCCTTAAAACTACTAGCTAAACGTTGAGTTATTTCAACGGGGTCCTCTCTATCCTCCGGCAAAAAATGCAATAATAAAAAACAAAACAATGAGCTTTGTGGGCATATGTAAAAAGCCGTCACCAATTCATGACGAATGAATTTTAATGAAGCCCCTTTCCCCGCTCCAGTTTCCTTAAATATAAAACGCGTTGCATGCCATCCTTGAGGAAGTCCCAGTATCCCCTCTTTCTCTTCAGCCTTCACGGTTAAGGGTTTGGATGCCTTTTCGTATCTCTCCATAATAGATTCTAAGTTTAACCGACCGGTGGCCCTCACCCATTCAGCCTCCAAGCGAATAGCGACCTCATCTTCTATTTCTATACGGCAGGCCTGTCTCCTTAGGTAACGGTAATCGGCGATCTCCCAATTTGATGGGACACACAACGAAACACCTTCCCAGGCCAGTCTTCTATAACCAGCTGGAATTTTACTTTGATAACAGTCTTTTAAATCTAAGAGCTCAGAGCCCATCTCGCGAATTCAGCCTTCTGTATAAATATCTGAATAAGAAGATACTACGCTTATCCCCAGTGCCAATTCATTTTGTCCCAACCTAGTAGGGCAGCAAACAAGTGGCCCACAATCATTCCCACAAAAAAGCAACGAATTGTCAGGTATTGCTCCTCAGAACAATACTTACTCACGACACTTTTGGCAATCCAGCCAATCATAAAGGATGCCCAAAAACCCATCATCACAGGGTTGATCAAAACCACCATGCCAAGTGGATGAGGCAACCAGAAAAATGAACGCCGAGCAATCAATAGAACCGTCATAATGATAGCTCCAGCATAAATCCACGGCACTTCTTTAGGGTTTGCCCCAATTGGGGTCGACATGATAGAGCTGATCCCTGGTGCATGGCCATGCTTTCCATTCAACCAGCCATTGAGGTTGTTGGCACCCACATCATAAGACAACATAATGAGAGTAACTGTCGACACTCCAACGGCAACAATGATACCTGTCCAGACAGCTCCATGAAAAGCCAAACGCTTGATTCGCATCCGCTCACGAATTTTGAAAGCATTAGCCATTCCCGGAGCTATAAAACCTTTTAAGCTCCCGACAAGTAAGCTGTTATAGACCATCAGTGGAGCAAAAAGGTGAGGAGCAGTCCAAACTTTTGCCGTTCCAAATACCTTTGTCAGTAAAGCAAATGGGCCAAAATGAGTTTCCAACCCTAGAATACCAGCTTCAGCAACAGCCCGAATCATGGCGATGGTAACAATTAAAGCCATGAGCATGTATAAAATTGTATGAAAAAAGTTAACTTCCAACTGAATCGTCAGCAACAAAGCGAGACTCAATACACCACCTAGAAATAACCAAGATGACATTCTAAGCTCTTTCTTTTCATCAGCCTCCAATCCATTTAAAACCTTTGTCCTCATCGCGCACAAAAGAAAATGACGGCAGGTCCATAAGGTAAATATACCAAAGACCAGCATCGCCCCGCCCCCCAAGGATGATCGGAGGTAGTTCCCCACTGTCTGACGGCCAACGCCATAGCCCAACCATGCCATCACGACATAAAGGCCCATCACAAAAACTTCACAAAACCAGACCGAAAATGAAATGTTTGCAGGAACCAAAAATGCAATTCCGATGATTGCAAAAACGACAACAAAATGTGAGTGTCCAGCACCGGAAAGAAAACTTCCTCCTACGTAATTGCCCACCCACTCTTGCAATCTAATTGGGTTCACGTTTGGAATGATATCATTGTTTGCCAAGTAATTCCACCACAGGACTCCTGAGGCAAGAGTGAAACCAAACCAAAACAGACCACTCTTATAAATCGGAGGGCCACGGTCTGACGGGTCACTTCCATCAGCAGCCAAAATGGTGGTTACTTCCGCAATAGGATACATAAGTTTTTCATGGTGGGCCCATTGCCTATAGATTAGGTTGTTGAACGTCATGAAGACTAGGTACCCAAGGAAAACCAAGACCAACCATTGGAAGATCGGCCCAAGCCAAAGCCCCCACTCCCCATCGCCCAAAAAATATCGTTGCCAAGAAGCGTCCATCTGTCGGAAAGATGGCCTCAAACTTTCTAATCGATTGAGTAGCTCTGCTTTTTTATCAAAGGACGAGGTGTCATTCTCCTGAGCCAATTCACGGATAGAACTTTGTGTGGTTTTGATGAAGTCAGTCATGGCCAGCAATGGCGTCACCTGTCGTTCAACATCTTCACGTAACCCCTCTACACTCTCGTTCAACTCCTCCTCTGGACCTTCCAGCTCAGCAACTCGACTATCTAGTTTTGAAAAGTTAGCAGAGATAGCAAAACGCCTTTCGTTTCGTAAATCACGTAGTTCCTTTTGAAGTTCAGCAAGCCTCGTCTCCTCAACCTCCAGTTCTACAACAAGTCCTTTTTTCAGAAGACTCAAACCCTCTGGCTCGGATATTTCATTTAGAGCATCAGCACTTTCACCAAGAAGCTCTGACCACTTCCCAGAAAGAGCAGTCTTCTTCTCAACTGCTGAAGTTACATTTGCTATGGCTTGATCATAAAGTGTCAAAGCTCCTAGCCCAACCTTCAATCGGTCGTACCTAGCCCAATAGTTCGTTCCACCTTCCCCTGGTTCATACATGATACCAGGCAAGGCTCTCATGCCTTCAGGCAAACCTTCTCTCACTCTTTTCACCGCTTCTACCGATGGAAGGTTAAAAGCCTCCAATTCCTCTCGGAGTTGGTCTCGGTTTTTCTTTAGCTCTGCAATCTTAATTGGGTAAGTTTCGATAACATCTTTTCTGTCTAATCCCTGCCCTAGTTCATCCCAAAGTACACTTGCATCCTCAACTAGCTTAGACGATTTACTAATAGAATAATTGATTTTCCTCACCAATAAGTTTCTGACTGAGGCACTCGGTTCAGCCTTTGCCTTTTGAAGGTCTTCATTCGCTAGTACCAATGCATCTTCACCATTTTTCATATCTGTTGCGACACGAAAGGTTTTCCTCGCATTTTCCCAGGCCAGATGAGCATCTTTCAATAAGCTCGCCCGCTCTCTAGCTCCGTCTTCAATGATGAACATACCTTCATTGAGATATGGCATAGCATGAATATCACGGTTCGTCTGCTTATTCGTGATGCTTGGATGAGACAATCCAGAAATAAGAGGAACAAGATGCCCAACTAAACCAAAAGAAGTTATGCCAGCAGAAACCGCACACATGACCAATATCTGAAGTTTTTCCGATACAGAGAAAGGGCGAATAATCCGGATGGCTTTCAGAATTGGGTTGACCAGAATCCCAATTAAAAAAAGAGCCATATAAGGAAGAACAGGAATCATGTTCTTCGATAAGAAAATAGGAGGACTACTGTTATCTTTGATGACTGTTATCCAAGCAAATAAACCTGCTAGAAAAGCTCCTAAAACGAATGACCTGATGGTGACTCGATCCTCTCCGGTTTTTTGATCCTTATCCTTCACGTTAAAACCTATTTTCCATCACCACAGTGTGGGTTGTAACATTTTAGAAATAACATTAAAGGCCATCGAGATCATGGACGTAACACCCATTCCACATCCAAATCCGGCCATGACCACCATCATGTATTTCAGCCACATGTCTTTGTACTTACGTTTAAAATAAAACTTCGCAACACAGGCACCAGCCATGGTGCAAAACAAAGCTCCAGGGTTACTTTGGTTGAGTCCCCAAACGGCCCCAAACACCAACATGATTGGTAAGTTCAGAAGGTTCAGGGTGGCAAAAGTTAAAGTTCCTGCGACCAAACCCCAAATGGCATAGTCGTAGTGAATAGCTTCCAAAAATTGAGAGCCTCCCTCTAACGTAGAGGTGTACATGATGGCCTGATTTCTGAGCAACAATTCCCACATCCTCTCCGTGTATGGATAAGCTGAAGAAGGAATGGGAGCCATCCTCCATAAGATTTCTGACGTGAGAAATGATGCAAAAACAACGATGGGCAGCGTCAAACAAAGGGTTTTAATTTGGCTGATAATTTTTGTTCCGGTCAACTCCAAAACTCGAAAACCAACAGTTTCCTGACCTAAGTTTTGAATTGGCATGGGAGCGAACCAAATGTCAGCTCCTTTGTGACCTGTTAATAAAATGGTCAGTTCTTTGAGGTATGGAATGTTAACTGCTTGACCACAAACTCCTTCTAGTTTTGCTGTCGCATAAGAGATGATTGGCGTGTAAATTAGGGCATAAAAAATCAGAATTTCCCATGGGTAGCCCTCAACAAGAAAGCAACCCAAGACAATCCAAGAAAATGTAGAGCCAAAGTAGATCGCCACGGCGCCATAAATCGAGAAGTCTCCACGAGCTTTATTTCCAACGATGAGGATTCTCCAGCCTTCTTTCACGCTATCCAAGAAGCCTATCTCGTGACTCACTTCCTCATCTTCTTCTGTTCCATTTTTCTTTAAAACAGCTTTCTTCAGGGTCATGCTGGCTGAAATCACCAACTTACTGAAGGTCACAGCCAGTGTGAGACCCATGCTAAAAGAAATGTAAAAATCCAGATTATTGACGAAAATGGTATCAATGAATGACATCTCCGGCTCCCAAGTTGAGAGAACTCCATAGTGAACCAAGACGGGATTAGCAATCCAAGTCACAATTAATCCGACAAAACTTCCAACAACTCCCCACCAAGGAACAATCATTCCTGCCAGAAAGGCACCAAAATTCAAGACAAGATTGAATGGCACAGCAGGAAGAAGCTGCCCGATCTGAGGGGTGAAATCGATAAAAATAAGAGGGATTAATTCAATCCTTTTGGGCAAAAATGCCTGAGTGATCATTGGGATACATATATAAACAATACCCCAAACAATGCCCATCATTGCACCGATAGCGAAGCACCTTTGACGCCAAGACTCTTTATCATCTCGACCTTCCGAAAGAGCCACTATCCCCGCGGCTTTCATTGGGGCAAAGGGAAAAGGGAGTTTCTCCACATCACTAGCTATACGGTACATGACGTACCCTAAGCCATAGTTATCTATTCGACTAACCACCATTCCAAACATGGTGATGCCAATAATCGGCAACCAGGCTTCAGAAAATAGTGTCCGACCAGCCTCCTGAATCGCCTCTGCTGTCGGGAAAGCCCATTTCGGTAATTCTGCCGCTAGTCCTAACCCCTGGACATACTCAGACTGGGCCATGAACTGTTTAAATAGATAACCACTAAAAGGG
>Ga0233432_10001040_pt1 | contig 26934 bp, 23 predicted proteins | sample SI_122_August201_6_FD_179870 | JGI IMG/M metagenome (GOLD analysis project Ga0233432, IMG submission 179870) | Seawater microbial communities from Saanich Inlet, British Columbia, Canada - SI_122_August2016_10_MG | ecosystem: Environmental > Aquatic > Marine > Inlet | place: Canada: British... | reverse complement strand
CCTTGGCCTCGTTAGCATACCCATTGCCCCTGTTGAGATCCTAATCGCACTGTCCATCGTGCTTCTCGCCCGCGAGGCGCTTCTCGCTCAGCGTGGTCACTTTTCGCTCAGTTACCACTACCCTTGGGTTGTCGCCTTTATATTTGGGCTCATTCATGGCTTCGGCTTTGCAAGCGCACTCGGCAATCTAGGCCTAAATCCGGGCGATGTCCCTGCCGCACTCCTCTTTTTTAATCTGGGCGTCGAAGCAGGTCAGCTGGCTATTATCCTGGTGAGCTTGACCCTCGCGCGCGCTCTTTACGCAAGCGCCGGTCGACTCTCTACAATCGGCGTCTTGACTAGCCCAAGCGGTGCGGCGATGACATCGATTAGCACATTGTCTTACCTACTCGGCGGCGTAGCGACTTATTGGTTGATCGAACGCCTGCCCTCCCTATGGATTCAGTAACAAACAGGGATAGACCGCCAAGGCAGGTTCCGGGCGACGCATCAAAGAAGCGCAGGCCGATAAATCGCCACGATAGAGGCTTTGAAACAGCAGTTTTAAGGTATGCTTAGCCATAGGGTGAGGTGGAATTAAACGCTCACCCAAGACAATCGAAAAACATCAGCCCACACTCGGCAGACTAGCCGCTACTTATTTTAGGAGAGCCTATGAAAACCTCATCCCTAGCCTTTAAGGCAACCCTCGCTTGCGCACTAACAGCGGCAACTGGCGCAAGCCTCGCCGCAGATCCCGCGGCGACACGCGCAAAAATTGACATGGCGTTACAAGGTGATATTCGAAGCGAAGCGGAAGTCGCGCGCGACGCCAATCGTAAGCCCGGCGAGGTATTAGAATTTTTCGGCCTCGAAGACAACATGAAAGTCTTGGAAATATCGCCTGCGACGGGCTACTGGTCGAAGTTTGTCGGTCCGACGCTGTGCGCAAATGGCGGCGAGCTTGTCGTGTCGGTTGGCGTCAGTGCCGATTATCGAAGCGAAGTCATGAGCCTGCCGGGTTTGGGCTGCGCCAGCGCAATCAACGATGACATCTCCCTTGGCAATCTTCCCGAGTTTGATTTCAGCGAAGACGATTTCGACATGGTTCTCACGTTCTGGAACCTACACAATCCCTCTGCCGAAGGCCGCGCTAATCTCAACAAAGCTGTCTTCGACTCTCTTAAATCTGGCGGCATCTATGGCGTCGTCGATCACACGCGTCGCCACATGCAGCCTACCTCGCGTCCAGTCGGACGGCGCTTGGATCCAGTTCTGGTAATCAAAGAACTCCTCGATACAGGTTTCGAGTTTGTCGACTATAGCGACATGCATTTTCATCCCGAAGAAGATTTGAGCCAAGAAGTCGGCACGCCTGGTGTGCGCGGTGCGACAGACCGCTTTACCCTTAAGTTCCGTAAGCCGTAAATCAGTAGCCCAATGCCGCCGCCGTTTCTCGAGCACCGACTCGGCACCGGCGGCGTAATCCGGCCTTTTGGCTCGCGACCCCACTAATTCCGTTTGACATTCAGTGGTTTAGGGGTATCATGCAGCCCGCTTGAAAGTAAGCACTCTTTATTTTCCCATTTCGATGTCTTCAGTAGCACCTCGTCCTGTAAGTTAATAAGTGTACCGCCGAATTTCTAGCACGACCCCCTAACGGGAATATTTAATACGAAAAGCAGGAACAAGTTATGTCAGACAAAATTACTGGAACAGTTAAGTGGTTCAACGAAAATAAAGGATTTGGATTCATTGAGCGCGAAGGCGGCCCAGACGTATTCGCTCATTTCAGCGCTATCCAGAGCGAAGGTTACAAGACTCTCGCTGAAGGTCAGCGCGTTGAGTTTATCGTAACTGACGGCCAGAAAGGCCCACAGGCTGAGCAAATCATCGCCCTCTAAGGCTGACTGATTGCTAGTTTGTAGTTAGTTTAGAGAAAGGCGAGCCTCGCGCTCGCCTTTTTTGTGTTTGCGGTTTGTGTCTGCGGTTTGTGCAAGCGGTTTACGCCCTTAACCACCGACGGGTATGAGGTGTTTGGATCCACTCGGCTAACGAAGAGCGACAAAATAGATTACTAAAATAGATTACTTAAATAGATCAATGAGCTAGATCAAGAGTGTTCAAGTGGCGGTTACACCGGAATCGCCACTCGCGTATGATGCTAAGTAGATCTATCCTTGAATCAAAGCCGTTACTACCACTATGAAAAATACCCAGCAGTTGTCACGTCTCTCGCGTCTTCCTCAAGTCGCTTTCGCTCTCTTCCTAGGCTGTCTGCTGACGCTCTCGACCGGGCTAAGCCTTGCCAACGACGCAGACCTTACAGGGTCGTCACGCGGAATATCGCTCGAAATATTCAGTCAACTCAGCCCTATCGAGATCAATACGATTCACAGCTGGGAGGTCGTACTGACCGATGAAGACGGGGCCGTGAGCGGCGCTACTCTCGACATCGTCGGCGGCATGCCCGAGCACAATCACGGCATGCCAACCCAGCCGCAGATAACTGAAGAGCTTGCCCCTGGACGCTACCTCCTCGAGGGTGTGCGCTTTCACATGCCCGGGCTGTGGCGTTTGACCGCAAGCATCAGCACAGAGAAGACTCGAGGGCGCCCGCCAACAGTCATCGTCATCGACTTTACTCTCTAACCAGACAGCGACTTTTATGACACGCTCTTCACTCGGTAAAATAGGTCTCGGACTTGGCGGCATCGCGGCTCTAGCGGCGCTCGCTTGGAACTATCTCGCCCTGCCTACTTCAACCCAATGGACCGACGAGGAGCAGCGCCTCATCGCCTCGCTTTCGTTAAGCCAGCTGCCTAGGTTGCCTGCAGATCCCAGCAACGCGCAGGCCGACAACCCCGACGCTGCCGAATTAGGACACGCTCTGTATTTTGACACACGTCTCTCGTCGACCGGCGCCGTCGCCTGCGCGACCTGCCATAAACCCGAACGCATGTTTACCGATGGCCTCAAGCTCGCCGTAGGGGCAGGCATTGGCAACCGACATACCCCAAGCCTCGTTGGCCTCTCTTACAGCCCTTGGTTTTATTGGGATGGCCGGAAGGATAGCCAGTGGGCGCAGGCGTTGGCGCCTCTTGAAGCGAAACATGAACACGCTATGACGCGTGGCGACCTTGCGCGACTGATTCTGAGCGACGCCGACTATTCCGCACGCTATCGGTCGGCATTTGGCGCGCTTCCTAGCGTCGATATTCCAGCCGGCGCGTCACCACTCGGCGATGACATCGAACGCGCGAATTGGGAGGGTTTGCCCGAGACAGAGCAGCAGGCCATTAACGACATTTTTACCAACATTGGCAAAGCTCTCGCTGCCTACCAGCGAAAAATCCAACCCGGCAGAGCCCGCTTCGATGACTACGCCGATCGATTATCGCGTGATGATTCTGCCTTAGTCGCACAGGGCGACGAACTCGCTGCCGATGAACTGCAAGGGCTGCGCTTGTTTATAGGCAAGGCGATGTGTGTAACCTGTCACAACGGACCACTATTTACTAACCATGAGTTCCACAACACCGGCGTGCTTGCCAACCCCGGCGAACTGCCTTCGATGGCACGGTATGATGGCGTTCGTCTCGCTCGCCTCGACCCCTTCAATTGCCTTGGCGAATTCAGCGATGCCGAAAGCGCGCAGTGTACAGAGCTACGCTTCGCTCGCGATACCAACGATCTCGTTGGTGCCAATAAAACCCCCACATTACGCAATGTAGACCTCACCGCGCCTTATATGCACGGCGGCCAGATTGCCGACCTCGCAGCAGTGATGCGCCATTACAACGAGGCGCCTACCTCGATGTTGAGCCACAATGAAGCGAAGCCTTTAGGTTTACGACCACCCGAACTTCGCGCGCTCGAAGCCTTTATGCATACGCTCACCGCCCCTCTTGCCACTGACTCTCGCTGGCTGGAAACCCCGTGAAAAACAGCCGTCAGCTAGCTTTCCGCGCTGCCTGCCGCTTACGCGCCGCTCGCTGTTTAATAGCCGCTCGCTGCTTAATAGCCAGTAGCGTTTTTTTCTTAACCGCAGCATCTGCGCAAGACCAGCAACCGTCTGCCAACTTGGCACAAGCTGACCAGACACTGCGAATCACCTCGGCAATGGCCGCGCCGACGCGCGCCATAGCCCACGTTTTACGCGACGAAATACGCCGACCCGCCGAGGTTATTCAGTTTATGCGCTTACCCGAAGGCGCGCGCGTATTGGATCTCTATGCCGCCGACGGTTATTACAGCTATTTACTTGCAGCTGCTGCGGGGTCTGGTGGGCGTGTTTTCGCGCAGAATCCTATCGCGACCGATAACCTCGAAGACGTACGTCAAATGTATTCACTCGCCGATGCACTCGACGAGCGCATCGCGATAGCTGCGCTTACGACAGTCACTCATGTCCGGAGCGATTTCGCAGCCTTACCAATCGACTCGGGCTCGCTCGATGCTATTCTGCTCGCGCAAATTCTTCACGATTTCGCCAACAGCACCGACGCCGGCGCGATAGCGCTTTTACAGCAACTCGGCACGCTACTAAAACCCGACGGCGCCTTGATCGTGATAGATCATGCAGGCGATGCTAATCAGGACAATGAGCGCCTGCATAGAATGCCGATTGAAGAGGCCAAACGTATCGCTCAGGCGGCAGGTTTCTCGCTGGAGAGCGAATCAGCTCTTTTAGCCAATCCGCGCGATCGACGCAGGCGTCCAGTCTTCGACCCGATGCTCGCCCGCAATACCGACCGTTTCTTGCTCCGCTTCGTGCTTAGCCCGTAAGATAAGGATGCAGAAAAGAGAAACTATGCAATCAGTCCCAGAATCAAATGTCCTTACCGTTAGCGGTCTCAACCGACTCGCTAAATCCTTATTAGAAGGACATTTTCCTGCCGTGCGCGTCGAAGGCGAGATTTCTAATCTCTCACGGCCCAGTTCAGGGCATTGGTATTTCACCTTAAAAGACCAATCGGCTCAGCTACGCTGCGCGATGTTTGCGGGCAATAATCGCCGCGTGCAATTTAAAGCCGACAGCGGTCAACAGGTTACGGTCCGCGGTCGACTCAGCATCTACGAGGGTCGAGGCGACTATCAGCTTATCGTTGATTCGATGGAGCAAGCAGGCGCCGGCGCTCTGCAGCGCGCGTTCGAGCTTCTCAAAACAAAGCTCGAAGACGAGGGCTTATTCCGCGCCGACACGAAACGCCCCCTACGTGACGATTATCGTCATATCGGGCTTATCACCTCGGCTACGGGAGCCGCAGTTCAAGACATTATCAGCGTGTTCGGTCGACGCTCACCCACCACCACTCTTACGCTATTTCCAGTATCGGTGCAGGGCGCACAGGCTCCACAAGAGATCGTGCGCGCCATTGCTAGCGCGAATAGGCTTGCGGATAAACTCGGCATCCAAGCGCTGATTGTCGGACGCGGTGGCGGCTCTATCGAAGACCTGCAGGCGTTCAACGAAGAATCTGTGGCAAGGGCAATCGCTGGCAGCGATCTCGCTATTTGCAGCGCTGTGGGTCACGAAACCGATTTTACCATCGCCGATTTTGTGGCAGACCTTCGAGCGCCTACGCCGTCGGCTGCGGCAGAGCTTTTGAGTCAAAACCAAGAGGATCAGCTACAGCTGCTCACTGCGGCAAAAGCGCGCCTGCTGTCACTTATCCAGACCCAGCTACAAGCGTCCACCAAACAGCTGACTTGGCTGGCGCGAAGCCTGAAACGCCCGGATCGCCTGCTACAAGAACAGTCGCAGCACCTAGACAGACTTGAGTCGCAATTAAAGCGCGCGTGGCGCGCGCGGGCACAGCGCGGCGACAACAGGCTTGCGCTGCTCGAGCGCAGACTGCAGGCTCAGTCACCTAGCCAGAGGCTGCTAAACGTTGAGCAGCAGCTTCTCGACAGATCGAAGCGTCTTACGCGGGCGATACGCGCGCTTGTAACTAAGAAGTCCTCGCGGCTTGGCCAGCTCACGAGGAGTCTCGACACGGTAAGCCCACTCGCCACGCTCGCACGCGGCTACAGCATTAGTTACGACGACGCCGGCGCCCTTCTGCGTAGCAGTGACCAAGCCACACTCGGCGCAAAAATGCGCACCAAAATTGCCGACGGGCTCATTGTTTCGACAATCGATACGATAGAGAAAGAAACTGATAGTCTAAAATAGACCGACCTCAAAGGATTGACCTGTGAGCAAGAAAGCCTCTCTTATCTTCCGATTTCGTTACCTGACGAGCGCAGTCCTCTGCCTCTTTGCTGCTTTTAGTCCCTCACTGTTTGGTGCTGACGCGGTGCTTCAACGCCTTCCTGCTGCCCTGCTAGTCCCCGGTGGTGCTGCGGTCGTGCCAACGGCAAGCGACGCGATTCGAGGCGAATATAAAGGTGAGCGTGTGTTGCTCGCGCGATTCGAAGGCGAGCAATACGCGATTATTGGTATCCCACTATCAGCAAAACCGGGACTCCAGACATTCACACTCGACAACCGGGCGGGCGAGACTGAAACCCTCGGTTTTAGTATTGCCGACAAAGCCTACACAGAACAGCGTCTTACCATCAAAAACCAACGCCAGGTAAACCCGAACGAGACTGATATGACGCGAATTCAAGCCGAGAGCGCCGAGATGAAGGCCGCCTTTCGAAGCTGGGATGAAGCACTTGCGCCAACCTTTTCGATGATCCCGCCAGTCGACGGCGTTCGCAGTAGCTCATTCGGCCTTAAGCGCTTTTTCAATGGCGAGCCGCGAGCGCCCCATTCGGGTATGGATATCGCCGCAGACGAGGGCACACCAATTGTTGCCCCCGCTGCCGGCCGCATACTCGCCACTGGAAACTATTTCTTCAACGGCAATACCATTATCCTCGACCATGGCCACGGGCTAATTAGCCTCTATTGCCATATGAACACGATCGATGTCGAAGTCGGGCGACAGGTTATCGCCGGGGAACAAATAGGTAGAGTAGGCCAGACCGGCCGAGTAACGGGGCCGCATCTTCATTGGAGCGTCAATCTTAATAATACACGCATCGATCCAGCGCTTTTCCTCGCAGATTAACGCACAGCATTAGGGAGTTACTATGAATAAGAGAGACGAACAGCGCAGGCGCCGCGAAGAGAAACAACGCGCAGCAGAAAAAAACCAAGGAACCCGCAAGCTTCTTACGAGGTTTGGCGCCTTCTTTGTGCTCCCCGTTATCGCACTTGTTACCGCCTACACTCTCCTCAATCAGGCGCCCACTTACTCTCCGATACAGATCGCCGACAACGACCATCTTAGGGGTGAGCGCGACGCGCCGGTAACCATCGTGGTCTATGCCGATTTCCAATGTCCTGCTTGCGCTACCGAACATGAAACGATGATGCGGCTTTGGCCCGAGATTAATGAGGACGCACATCTCATTTTCAGGCATTTCCCCATTACCGCCGCACACCCCAATACCTGGACAGCATCACTCTATGCCGAAGCGGCAGCGCGCCAAGGGCGATTCTGGGAGATGCATGACGCCCTATTTCAAACACAACCCTTGTGGTCGGGGCTGCGATCGGTAGAAGCCGAATTCGATAGCTATGCACTCGAACTCAATATCGATCTAGAGCGTCTGCATGCGGATATGCTTGATGAGTCGATTGTCGAAAAGATTCGCGCTGATCAGCGCGGGGGAAATTCTGCAGGAGTGAGAGGGACGCCAGCAGTATTCATCGAAGGGCGTCAGCTTGCTCGCCCAAATCGGGCGCGGATACTCGAAGCGGTCGAGGCGGCTGCAAGCTAACTCAGTGACGCCTGCAGCCTGAGAGGCAACTAATGAAAGCTAGGTAGATTCTGCAGCGGCTAGAACACCACTGCATTCTTTGCGCTAGTTTGGCAGTCGTGCCGCGCGAATTTCTATTTCAATTAACCACCCCGGCACCACCAGCCCTTGAATTTCGACGAAAGTACGCACCGGTTTTAGCGGATTATCTTCGGTGCCGAAAAACTTGCGATAGCCGCGATTGAAACCATCGAAATCGAGGTAACCAAACTCATCGGAGACAGCGAACGCGCGAACCTGAACAATATCGCTCATCGACCATCCCTGACTCTCTAGCGTTTCTTTGAAGCTTTCGAAGGTATCAACCACCTGCTGCTCCATTTCGCCCCAGCTACCGTCTTCTAAGGGCGAAGCACCCGAACCGCTCAGGTAAAGCGATTCGGCACCGGCGGGCACCTTAATGGTTGTAAAAAAATGCCGTCCTTCGCCGCGTCTTTCGATGCCGCCGACGTTGACCATGTCGTCTTCATCCCTGTTGAGGATCGCCACGTTGGCCGACGTGGTTTCTGCCGCAACACTCTCAGCGGCTCTCCCAGCAGCACTCTCAGAAGCATTCTCAGAAGCACTTGGCGACGTTGCAGCAACCGGCCTGTCAGGCTCATCACCGAGATTGAGTTGCACCAACAGAACAATGCCAAGCAGCAAAAGTGCCGCGATGACCGCTTTGTTCAGTGCGCTCATGCCGCTCTTCTCAGCCTGTGTCGCCGGTGTTTCTGGCTCGTTTACTTGGTCTTGGGAACCCACTTCTTGTTCGGACATCGATCCTTCTCCAACTGACTCGCGGGCTTAGCCCTCACCTACTTTTGGCAGTAAACACTGATGCTTCGACCACTCAAATCATCGCCCCGCCGCAGTCAGCGATCTAGCGAGTTAATATAGACAAGCACGTCGTTCACGTCTTGATCGCTTTTAAGAGACTGAGTGGAGGGCCTCATGAGGCGACCCGCAGTATCGTCTGGATGCACACCGCGATAACCCGACTTAAATAGTTTAATCTGCCTAAACATATACCAGTCATTGCGCCCGACTAATCCTGGCGCACCCAAAGCTTCGTTGCCTTGGCCGTCAGCACCATGGCACGCGGCGCAGTTAGCATAGAGCGCTTGCCCATTGCCTAGGTCGCCCTCGATAGTATGGTCGTTCTCGATAACCTTCCAGCCAGCAATAGTCTCGACCAGATCATCGATTTCCGCGTCGCTGAGTCGGGCAACCGATGCCTGCATCTCATTGCCCGGAATGTAGTCTTTTTCGGAACCGCGTATACCCGCTCTGAAATTTTCGAGCTGCTTGCGCAGATACCAAGGTTCAAGTCCGGCGAGACTTGGCCCGCCCACGACTGGGTTACCTTGGCCCGCACCGCCATGACACGTCGCGCAGACTTCGTTGCTGAGCGGCTGGTTGGTCGTGTCGACCACGGCGTACTGTTGTGCGACAACGTTGGTGCTAAAAAATCCTGCAATCGAGGTCGCCAGAGTAAAGGCGGCCAATAATCTAGTTTTCTGCATGTACGAATAACCTTAAATAGGGTGCTATTGTCGAATAAGGGTGAATTCTATCCGCGCGTTAAACGCGCTGACCAGGCATTGTGCTACCTGACTTTCGGGCAAGCATGTCGTTGATCGCCCAGTGTGCAGAAAGAATCGCACTCTCTTGCCACGCTGTGTGTTTGGTCATCTGGTCGCCGATTGTGTAATGCCTATTGCCTGCCGGCTGGCGCAAAGTTTGGAACAATCGTTCTTCTTCCTGCGTAAAACCGCTGCGGCTCTTTTGCCAACGCGCCGAACAACCGAGCATATGGTTCATTCGATGCCAGGCAATAGTAATACCCTTCTCGACCAGTCCACGGTAGTTCGGGTGGACTTTCTCACCTTGGCGAATCGCCGTCTCAATGCGCTCTTCTTGGGTTAGCTGAGTAAAATGCATTCCTCCACCGTAATTATAGGCGGCGAGAATAATGCCTTTTTCTTTGTACATGCCGTGCGGCGGATACCAGATCTGTTCGATTGGCTGATTGGTCCACGAAATGCCGCCAAAGATATCGTCTTTTTCCCAGAAACGTTCTTTCGCCTGGAAGGCAGATTTGTAGGCTTCGCCCCTGCGAGGATAAGCCATGGCCTCTTTGTAGTCGGCCGAGAAATTGTTGTCGATACCGGTCATTAAATGCGTTGGAATGCTATTGAAGCAGTAATCTGCTTCGATCTTATACTTAATCCCTTTATGCTCGTAGACTACCTCGATGCCGTCGTTTTGGAGCATCACGGATGTCACCATGACGTTGTAAAACACCTCGTCCCGGAGTTTGCGCAAATAGCCTTTGATAATCTGATCCATACCGCCGACGGGCTGGAACAACATCGGGCCTGTTTCACCTTCGTTCTGGCTCAGCGCTTCGCTAAAGAGCGCTGATTTAAGTAAGTCTCGCAGAGCAATCGTTTCGTGGGCATGCCCGTGTTCGAGGAATCCGCCGTGCGAATAGCCTCCGCGTGTACTTCCTCGGTAGATCATGTCCTCGTCGAGGTCACCCATGCGGCGTAGAGAGCGCATTAGCGCCTCGATCTCCCACTCGTCGAACGGTTGGTCGAGTTCGGCGTTTGTAAAATTCTTCGCCATTATCTCTGCCATGAAGCCGCGCGCATTGGTTGTAAATTCGCGATTCTTTATCGGCTTGCCATCGAGCATGGCGTCGTCTTGAATGTAGGTTTCTTTGTTTTCGTTAATAAAAAACTCTAGCTCAACGCCTAACTCTTTGCAGTAATGAAGGACATTGCGATGCGAGCTTGGAATGCGCGCCGGTCCAGCATTGAAATACATATGCGGCTCGTCGTCGAAGTCGCAAATCTGAGGATTACCCACCTCATCTATGAGGTCACCATGACGCACCGTCATGTTGCGGCCACCGGCACGTCCAGCCGCTTCTAAAACGACGACGCTGTACCCTGCTTTTTTAAGCTCTAACGCCGCGGTCAAACCACCAACGCCAGCACCCAACACAACCACACTCTGGCGATTGCCTGAGTCGACTCGTGGGATTTTGGGAATGTCTACATAGGAATCGGGGACAATACCTAGTGCGTTGCTTGCCTGTAAAACGGCCCCACTTGCACCTGCCTTAGCTATTAACCCAAGGATTTCTCGTCTCGACACAAACTTCTTCATAGTGTGTTCCTACTGCTGATTTTCGAGGTCAGATGTGATGACCTTAGATGACCTTAGATGACCTTAGATGAACTTAATAGACGCGTACTTTAACGCGATGCGACGCCAAACGAAAGTCGAAACGGGTCACAATTTGTCACTGCTGATGCATGTTTAAATTATTGATTTAAATCATTTAAATCCATTATCGCGCGATAAGTCGTGACAGTGTTTTCGCTGTAGCGATGCGCCCAACGAGCGGTGATCGCCGGCTTGCAAATTCGGCGGCTACTTCAGTTGTAGCAAGCCTTATGCCAATCAGTTATACGCGCGAATCCACACAATAGAGCAGTGAAGGCGCACCGAAACTGAGCAACCATAGAAGATCCCCACTCAAACTGCACGCTAACAGCGCAGACCAAACAAGACTTCACAACGTTATTGCTAACTGAATGATATGATCTCACACCACCTAAACCGAGCGCTAAGGCGCAGGAGAAAAGCCATAGACCTCTCATTGCTCTCATCATTGCCTGAGTCATTGCTCTCATCGAATGGCGGCGAGTGGGCTCTCGCGAATACACAAACCGCGTTACTTGTCGTTTTTATGCTCGCTTGCTTCGAGTCACTCATCGGGATTGGTCTTTTTGTCTCCGGTGTTTTCCTGCTCGGGATCGCCTCCTATTTACTCTCGCAAGACATTATTTCGAGCACCCAACTCGCGATAACCGCTGCGGGTGGCGCGATACTCGGTGATCATGTGGGGTTTTTCTTCGGCCGTTTTTTAGGGCCAAGACTTCATCATACTCGGCTCTTCATTCGCCATGCAGACCGGATTCTGAAAACCGAAGACATGATTGCGCGTTGGGGCGGCATCGCAGTTCCCATCGGTCGCTTTGTGCCCGCGATCCGTAGCATTGTTCCGGCGCTGCTTGGAACAAGCGGATTCATGCCGAAACGCTTCATCCTCATCGACACACTCTCATGCGCAACATGGGCGGGAGCGCTGGTGCTGCTGGCCACCGGAATCGACAGGATCGTTTAGCACGGCATAAAAAAAGCCGAATGACGAGGCTGTCATTCGGCTTTTTTTGTGCCGCGCTAAACGGCGAGTGAATTAATCACTTAAGGGCGTATTAGTGACCGCCGCTGCTCTGAGCCTGCGCACCAGGCAGCGCCATTGCAGTGAGGGTAGAGCCGGTTTGCAGAATAATATACTGGTGGCCGTCATGAACCCATGAACTCATTCCGTAGCTGCTGCGAGCAGGCGCTTCGATCTGTTCCATGATTTCGCCAGTCTCTTTATTGATTGCGTAGAGCATCGGCGTACCGTCGCTCGCCGCATCAGAGTAGACCAACATATTCTTCGTCACGACCATTGGCACTAATGCGCCAGTACCCGTGTTGCCCACGTCTACCCCTTCGAGCGCGGGATTATTCTTGATACGGTTAGGCGTCTCGCCCGTCGGAATCATCCAAGAGTGAGCACCGGTGTTCATATCGATCGCAGTGATGCGGCTATACGGCGGCTTCCACAGGGGGATGCCGGCCGGATGACGAGGTGGGCGCGAGGTTGCACCCGGCCCTGCGTTCGCCCATTCCGACAGCGTAACGCCGGTCGTGTTCGGATAAAGCAGATCAGCCTCTTCGCCAGGAATCAGGCGCAGCGCAAAACACGCTTTGTGCGAAGACACGAACAACTTGCCTGTTTCGGGGTCGGCAACAGCAGGCGCTGTGATGTTTGCGCCACCGGCGCCACCGGGGCAGTTCATCGCAGCAAACTTACCTGTATCGTTACCTGCATGGATCGGCGGATTAAACAGAGGACCCATTTGGTAATTCGCTAAGGCGTCGATCGCCTGCTGGCGAATCTCAGGCGTAAAGTCCGCGAGGTCATCGATGGTGATGCCTTGCATATCGTAAGGCGCAGGCTTGGTTACATGCGGCTGCGTTGGCGACAGCACCTCACCAGGCACAATAGAGGCTGGCACGGGCTTGTCGACGATAGGCCACAGAGGCTCTCCTGTAATACGGTCGAAGGCATAGACCCAAGCCTGTTTCGTGATCTGCGCAATTGCAGGCACTTTGCCACGACCAGGCATGTCGAGGTCTAGCAAGACAGGCGCTGTGGGATTATCGAAATTCCAGATTTCGTGTTTCACCATCTGGAAATGCCACTTGCGCTCGCCGGTGCGAGTATCGAGTGCGATAAGCGCCGCGCCGTAGAGGTTGTCTCCGGGACGGAAACCGCCGTAGTAGTCGATAGTTGCGCTATTGGTCGGAATGTAAACGAGATTGTTCTCGGGGTCTGCCGACAGCGGCGCCCAAGACGAGACATCGCCAGTCCATTCCCATGCGTCATTTTCCCATGTCTCATGGCCGTACTCGCCTGGCTTAGGAATGACATTAAACTTCCACTTGAACGCGCCAGTGCGGGCGTCGTAACCGAGGATATCGCCTGGCACGTTTTCTACGCGCGACTGGTGATAGCCCTGCTCTGCTGAGTTACCAACGACAACGGTGTCATTAACAACGATCGGCGGAGACGAAGACGTGATGTAGCCAGTTTCGAGTGGGAGGCCTTCATAGGGGTCGTACGGATGACCCAAGTCGGCGAGCATGTCGACGACGCCTGTTTTAGGGAAGCCATCGATAGGAACCGGCTGGCCGAAACCTTCTATGGGCACGCCCGTGTCGGCATCGAGCGCCGTGAGGAAGAAACCTGGGGAGGCTATGTAGACAACGCCACGGCCATCAATGCGTGCAAAGCCAACGCCTTTGCCGTAATCGGCGCGCATCGAATATTCGCCTCGGGGCGTGTCGGGCTCACGGTAAGACCAGAGCGTCTCGCCCGTCTTGGGGTCGATAGCCACCACGTGGCGCTTATTGCCCGCAACGGTGAATAGCTTGCCATCGATTAGTGACGGCGTAGAGCGACCGCTAACAGCCTTGAAGCTGGCGCCGTCCCATTCCCATGCAACCTCGAGGTCGGCGAAATTCTCTGCAGTGATCTCATCGGCTGGCGAATAGCGCGTATGCGCAAAGTCGCCGCCAAGCGTGAACCACTCTTCGGGATCTTGAGCGGTTGCCGTGGCGGAAACACCCAGGGCTATAGCCCCTAAAGTCATTCCGCGTAGCACGCTGCGGGTCATCGAATTACTACTTAACAATCGCATAACTCTCTCTCTTCTTTAAACTGAACTGATACCTACACTGCCTAGCTAATTTCACTGGTATTTAACGACGCCAAAAATATCAAGAATTGCGCGTCAGGACTATGATTAATTGAAACAGGCAAGGCGCACAGCCCAACAAAAAATCAGGTAACTTGTGAGCGCCAGAACTAATGACTTGTGCTATAGTCGCGCGCCTTGGGCAAAGCGCCTCGAAATCAACGTGTTAGGCGCTTATCCGGCGCTACGACTAAGACAGCGAATCAAGTGTCCGGCGCGCGCGCGAATGGCCCCTAGCAGCTTAAAATTTAGTTTAAGTAATAATTTCATATGATTGATAATAAAGAGAAATATGTTGTAGGATGGCGAGAGTGGCTGACGCTACCCAGCCTTGGTATCGATGCGATCAAAGCCAAGATAGATACCGGTGCACGCTCCTCTGCTATTCACGCTTACAGTATTGAGACCGAGCTAATTGAGGGCCAAGAGTTCGCTATCTTTCAGGTGCATCCTATGCAAGATGATCTGAGCAATTCGATTACCTGCCGCGCCCCTATTGTCGATCGCCGCATAGTGCGAGACTCAGGCGGCCACGAAGAAGAAAGACTGTTCATCTCTACCACCGTAGAATTTATGGGCAAACATTGGGAGGCTGAGTTCAGCCTAACTAACCGAGAAAATATGGCATTTAGAATGCTACTGGGACGAACCTCATTGGTCGGAGGCGGGTTAATTGTCGACCCAGCTCGGTCCTTTACCCAAGGCGAGGAACTCGCTGCAAAGAAACCCACTGCCAGCAAGGAAAGTCAGCTATGAAAATCGCCGTGCTCTCACGCAATCGCAACCTCTACTCCACGCGACGCCTAATCGAGGCTGCAACAGAACGCGGTCATGAGGTGCGTGTGCTCGACGCACTGCGCTGCTACATGAACATTACCTCACACAGGCCGACTATCCACTACCGAGGCGAAATACTCGAAGACTTCGACGCGATCATTCCTCGTATTGGCGCATCGGTAACCTTCTATGGCACAGCGGTACTGCGTCAATTCGAAATGATGGGCGTCTATCCCCTTAACGAATCTGTCGCTATTTCGCGTTCGCGCGACAAACTTCGGTCACTACAACTTCTCTCCCGTAAGGGCATCGGCCTACCGATCACCGGTTTTGCAAACAAGCCCGATGACATTCAAGATTTGATCAAAATGGTGGGCGGCGCCCCGCTCGTCATCAAACTGTTAGAGGGCACTCAGGGCATAGGTGTGGTGCTCGCCGAAACCCGCAAGGCTGCAGAGAGCGTGATCGAATCGTTTCTCGGCCTCAAGGTCTCGGTACTCGTTCAGGAATACATTAAAGAAGCGGGCGGCGCTGACATTCGCTGCCTCGTCGTCGACGGCAAAGTCGTCGCCTCGATGAAGCGACAAGCCAAAGAAGGTGAATTTCGCTCGAACATTCACCGTGGTGGCAGCGCATCATTAATCAGGATAACCCCAGAAGAGCGCACTACTGCAGTACGCGCGGCCACAACAATGGGGCTCAATGTCTGCGGTGTGGACATTCTTCGCTCAGCGCACGGCCCCCTCGTTATGGAAGTGAATTCCTCGCCGGGTCTTGAAGGCATAGAGAATGCCACGGGCAAAGACGTTGCCGGACTCATTATCCAGTTTATGGAAAAAAACGCGAAACGCGGTAAAACGAAAACCCGAGGAAAAGGTTAATAATCAATAAATTACGCTTCGATTCTGAAGCTTCCTGAGATAACGAGAGTGGCACGCAACGAACAGACCAAGCAAACAGCAATCAGCATATTAGGTACAACTATTAAGCCCGGAGAGCGCGCCTCGATCGACCTCCCCGTGCCTAGCCTCTACACCCATACGGCGCTCGAAATGCCCGTTCAGGTTATCCATGGCAAAAAGCCTGGGCCGACACTTTTCATCTCTGCCGCCATTCACGGCGACGAGATCAATGGCGTAGAAATCATCAGGCGCGTTATGCACCAGCGCAGCATAGGCAGGCTGCGCGGCACACTCATTGCCATCCCCGTTGTTAATATCTTTGGCTTCATAAACCAGAGCCGCTACCTACCCGACCGACGCGATCTCAACCGCTCGTTTCCAGGCTCTGAATCAGGTTCGTTGGCAGGCCGCATCGCCAACCTCTTTCTCAATGAAATCGTGTCACGCTGCACACACGGCATCGACCTCCACACGGGCGCAGTGCATCGCGAGAACTTTCCCCATATTCGCGCCGTGCTCGACGACGATGAGACAAAGCGTATGGCGAGCGCCTTCATACCGCCGGTAATCCTCAACACGCAAATAGTCGAAGGCTCACTGCGACAAGAGGCAGAGAAGCTCGGAGTTAGTGTCATAGTTTATGAGGCTGGCGAGGCGCTGCGTTTCAACGAGGTTGCCATACGCGCAGGCGTCAGGGGCGTAGACTCGGTGATGCGTGAAATAGGCATGCTGCCCAAAAAGAAAGCGCGCAAAAGCGACCCCGTTCCCGTTGTCGCTACCGACTCATCGTGGATTCGTGCGCCGCATAGCGGCATCTTACGCATGATCAAACCACTGGGTGCGCGCGTCTCGAAAAATGAAGTCTTGGGTATCATCTCCGACCCATTTGGTGATTCGGAACATAAAGCCATCGCGCCGTTTGGCGGGATAATAATCGGCAAGACAAATCTGCCACTAGTGAACGAAGGTGAGGCGCTGTTTCACGTTGCCCGCTTTGAGAGCACCAGTGCTGCGGCGAGCCAGATCGAAGAGTTTCAAGCAGAGATGGACCCACTCACCGACGACGCCTCGGTCAATGAGCCCGCAATCTCTTAAGAGCACATCCTAAACAAGCGGCTTATGCACTACCAAGGCCAGGGGCAGGGTTCCGTTTGTTGCAAACAAAGCTTGGCCCATAGCCCGAGTGAGGATTCTTTATCGATAACGCTGCTAGTCTCTGTAGGCATAGAAGGCTCGCGCTGCCTTATAGAGGCTGTGAACGTCGATCTTCGAACTCACTGCATAAGGCGTGTGGATGGATAGCAGCGGTACGCCGAAATCGATCACCTCGATATTCTGACTAGAGAATTCTCCACCGATAGTGCCGCCACCTGCGCTGCCGACTTTGTAGGTCGCCGTTTGCCAAGGCACTTGATTGTCATCGAGAAGCGCTCGCGTCCACGCCATAAACTCGCTGTTAGCCGTGTTGCCTTGCCCGTAAAGCTTAAGGTTAACGCCATAGCTAAGCTTAGGCGCATTGCCTAATTCCCAGGCGCCCGGATTCATTGGATTCACGCCAGGGTTCACATCGATCGAAATGAATTTAGTGGCACGCAGGGCTTGTCTAAATAGCGGCTCGCGATAATCACTGCCCAGTTCGGTATAGAGAAGCCGCGACAGTAGGTCCGCGAAATAATCAGAGCCCGCGCCCGTATTATTTCTGTTCCCAACCTCTTCGTTGTCTACAAAATAGGCGACAGTCGTTGTCTGCGGACGCTCGACTGCAGCGATTGCACGCAGCGTTGCGTAGCCAGCAAGGCGATCATCCTGGCCGTAGGCTGCGATGAGGCCACGGTCAAAGCCCATGTCGCGCGGCGCGCCGGCGGGCACGAGCGAAAGCTCGGCAGACACCAGATCCGCTTTGCTAATACCGTATTCGGCAGCCAAAAAAGCGAGCACTTGATCACCTACGCCCCCACCCTCCTGCGTATCGGGGATATGCGCGATAACCGGATCCAAGTCCTCCGGCCCCAAAAATTCACTTAAGGTTTTGGCGTTGCGCGAGCGATCAACATGAGGCGACAGTTCTGGGATCATGAAGATAGGATCGCTCGGGTCGAGACCGATCTCGATTGTCACAGACGTGCCGTCTTTTTTATCTACCCGACCCATCAAGGCGAGCGGAAGGTTGGTCCACTGGTGAAATTTAATGCCGCCATGATAATTCGTTTGAAACAGCGCAAATTCGCTGTTTTCGTAGAGCGGACGGCCTTTGAGTTCGAGCCGTGGGGAATCGATATGTGCGCCGACCACATGAAAGCCTTCCTGCAGACCATTCTCACCAATCACCATCAGCGTAATTGTGCGATCGCGATTGACCTCATACAGCTTCGCACCCGGCACTAGCCTAGTCGCAGGCGTCAGCGCGGCGAAACCATTCTCCTCGGCAAAGGCTATAGCCTCGGTCACGAAGCTCAGCTCGGTGCGCGCCTTGGCAATAAAACCCTTATAGTCTTCGGCAAAGGCAAACACTTCGGCGCGCTCGTCTGCGGATATTCCCACCCAGCTCGAAGCGCAGTCTAAGCGATCGCTGCACGCCTCTTGCGCCGAGGCAATCGATGAGAACAGCACATTGATGACGAAGCTGACGCCCATAGCGGCAATGGCTGCGCGCGATAATAGAGCGCCAATAGCACCCAAGGCACGAGGGTTTTTAGGCTGGTTAAGAGACATTGTCGCAACTCCGATATACCGCCACGCGGCATTGGTGGCTTAAGTTGAATTGTTTAGAAACTGCTTATAAAGATGACGTATTGCTAGGCGTTGGGATGAACAGCGAACAGCAATTCACCTGACCGTTGCGCAACTCGCTATGGCGTAACTTGAGCGAGCCAGTGAGCCAGTGGGCCAGTGAGCCAAAGATAGCAGGCTATTAAGGCGCAGGAAACTGAGCGAGGCAGTCGGCAAACGTGGTGGCGTCAATATTACCTCCCGACAACACAGCGCACGCCGTTGCACCCGGCACTGGGCGAATATGCCCACTGAGTAACGCGGCAAGTCCAACCGCGCCGCCCGGCTCGACAACGAGCTTGAGGTAGCGAAAAGCAAAGCTAACTGCCTGTGCCACTTCGTCTTCGGAGACGCTGACAAACCGGTCAACTAGCCTGCTGTTAACAGCCCAAGTAAGCACGCCCGGCTGAGTTGCCATCAGGCTGTCGCAGCGCGTTGCAGTTTGAGGATCGATACGCACACGCGCTCCCTGCTCTGCCGATTGCACATGGTCGTTATAGGCGTCTGGCTCCACGCCGACAACGCGGCATTCCGGAGCAAGACCGCGCACCGCAGTAGCAACCCCAGACATCAGGCCGCCCCCACCGACTGGACTCAACACTAGGTCGGGCTCCCAGCCACGTTCGCGCAGCTGTTGCACCAGTTCCAAACCACAAGTCCCCTGCCCTGCCATCACGGCTACGTCGTCGAAAGCCGGCACAAGGACTGCGCCTGAATAGTCGGCAATCTCGGCGGCGATCTCTTCACGGGATTCGGTTTTACGGTCATACGCACGCACTGCAGCGCCGAGAGCCTCGGTGCCTTCGCGCTTAATCGTGGGGGCGTCGGTTGGCATAACGATGGTTGCTTTCATCCCCAGCAGACGCGCAGCATACGCAATTCCCTGCGCATGATTGCCCGAGGAGAACGCGACGACGCCGCGCTCGCGCTCCTCTTGAGTCAATTGAACTAACCGGTTGTAGGCGCCACGAAATTTGAACGCGCCTACGTGCTGGAGGTTTTCGGCTTTTAAGAAGACTCGGGCACCGATGCGCCGATCGAGTTCGGGACTCGTGAGAAGCGGAGTTCGCACAGCGATACCTTCGAGGCGCGCTGCGGCGGCGGTTATATCTTGAAGGGTAATGGGCACTCTATGCTCTCCTTTAGACGCCTCTCAAAACGCCCTAGGTCAAATGCCTCTTAGAAGAAGACGGCTTCTTATTCGTGTCTTTATTTTTTGCAATTCGCCGCTTGCGCGCAACTTGCTGTGCATTGAGATTCTCTTCGGACTTCACGAAAGGATTATCGCCGCTGCGCAGCTCGATTCGAACCGGCGTGCCTTCAAGTTTCAGCGCCTTACGGAACGTCTTCTCGAGGTAGCGCGTGTAATTTCCCGGCACCTTATCGGTCTGTTTGCCATGAATGACGATGATGGGCGGATTCTGCCCACCGGCGTGCGCATATCTAAGTTTAATACGGCGACCGTTAATAATGGGCGGCGCGTGATCAACCACTGCATCTTGCAGTATTTGCGTAAGCACATTAGTCGTGAGCTGCTTGCGCGCTGAGTCATAGGCGCGGTGAATTGACTCGTACAAGTCGCCAACGCCGGTGCCAAACAACGCAGAGATAAAATGAATTTTTGCAAAATTAACAAAGGTAAAACGGCGCTGAATGTCCGACTTAATCTTTTCTTTGCCTTCTTGGTCCATGCCATCCCATTTATTCAATGCGATAACCAATGCTCGGCCGGTGTCGATTACATAACCCAGTAGATGGAGGTCTTGTTCGACAATACCGGTGCGCGCGTCGACTACAAGCACGACCACGTTGGCATCTTGTATCGACTGCAGCGATTTAACCACCGAGAATTTCTCTACGGTCTCGCGCGTGCGTCCACGCTTGCGAATACCTGCTGTATCAATCAGGGTATAACGCTGGCCGCGACGTTCGAATGGAATATAAATACTGTCTCGCGTCGTGCCGGGTTGGTCATAGACAACAACACGATCTTCGCCGAGCATGCGGTTTACCAAAGTCGATTTGCCGACGTTCGGGCGACCTGCAATGGCGATTTTTATACCGGTGACGGCAACATTATCGATATCGAAATCGTCTTCGGATTTTTCTTTTTTAGCGATTTCGGCAAACTCTTCAAGTATGCCTAGCAGCAGAGACTTCACGCCACGACCCTGAGTCGCAGTGATAGGATGCACTTCGGTAAAGCCAAGGCTATAGAAATCGGCAAGCGCGATATCAGGGTCTAGTCCATCGATCTTATTGGCAACGAGATACGTGTGTTTCTCTCGCTTGCGCAGGTAATCTAAGATGCCGTGATCATCGGGCATGAGCCCGTCTTTAGCATCGACCATAAATAAAACGATATTCGCCTCGGCAATAGCTTGAAGCGATTGCGCGGCCATCTCCAAGTCGATGCCTTCCTCATCTCCTGTAATACCGCCGGTGTCGATCGCGATAAACGACTGCCCCTCAACCTCACCCTCGCCGTATTTGCGGTCGCGAGTAAGCCCAGGGAAATTAGCAACAATTGCCTCGCGTGATTTAGTCAGCCGATTGAACAGCGTCGATTTGCCAACGTTCGGGCGACCAACGAGTGCGATAACAGGTTTCATGAGTGTCCTAATGGAACAGTAGTCGAGCTAGTGTGAAATATTGATGAAGAAAAGGCGGCGCGGCTTGACGCCCGCGCGGCGCTAATAACTAATTTGGCCTGAAAGCGGAGAGCTTTCCGCTATTGCCGTACACATAGAGCAGACCTCCGCCGCTAATCATCGCCGCGCGAACGCCATCGCTGTCGGCGCGCGTTCGACCGACAATGCGCCCGTCGATCTGCGAGAGTAAATGTACATAGCCTTCGAAATCGGTAACAGCGATGTAGTTTCCGACTGCGCGCGGCGCAGAAACGCTGCGAAATTTAAGATCGCTGTTCTCCCAAACCACGTCGTCGCTGTTGTCGCGAACCGCAGTGATAATCCCTTCATCATCTACGTAATAGAGATTACCGAAGCCGCGCTCGATACCGTGATAGCTCGAGGCCTCGCGGCCCCACACGATGCGACCGGTGTTGACGTCGAGCGCCATGAGATTGCCTTGATAACTCGAAGCAAGGACTCGTGAACCGTCGACGAGTAGCTGCCCGTCTATGTCGATCACACGATCTATATCGTATTGGCCTTCAGGCACTGCGACGCGTTCTTCCCAACTCCACACGCCGTCATTCGCCTCGACTGCAACCAGAGTGCCATTGCTAAATCCAGCAAGCACCTTGCCTCCAGAGGCGAACACAGGACTGCTTGTGCCGCGAAGTGTCAGTGCGGGCAACGTTGTCTCATAGGTCCAACGCTGCTCGCCATTGGTTGCCTCGAGCGCGACGAGTTTCTCATCGACAGTCTGCACCACTACGATATCACCATTGGTTTTTGGCGCTGACAGCACCTCGCTCGACACAGGCATGGCCCAGAGAAGCGCGCCTGTTTCTTGATCTAACGCTACCACCTCAGCCGCTTCGGTACCGACCAATACGAGGCCATATCCGGCGCCCACGCCACCTGTAATTGTTTCATCTAACCGCTCACGCCACAGTAACGCGCCATCATTCGCCGAATAGGCGGCCACTGTGCCATCCGCACTCGCTGCAAAAAGTCGTGCGCCATCGAGAGCGGGAGTAATGAGGTTAAATATTTTTCCCTGACCGTTACCGACGCTCGCATCCCATTCTCGCCTGAGCGAGACTTCGGCATCGATTCTAATTAGTTCGGTAGGTGGGTTTACTTCATCGTCGCCGAACCAATTAGACGGATTTAGTTTGCCTGTATCGAAGCCGGCACAATTTGTCAGCGACGCCGCAAGCAGAAGCAACACAGACCAGCGCGCTGCCAATCGATTGCTCGGGTTCAATTGGCTAGACGCCAGACTGTGTTTAGATGAAGTCATAATCTCTCTGTTTAGCAGCACTGCTTCGAATTAACTTTCGACCCGCGCGAGGTCGTCGAGTTTCATGCGCAGCGAATCGCTTAACGATCCCGCTTCTTGAGCCGCAAGGTAGGCGTCACGAGCATCGGCGCGTCGACCTAGCGCAAGGTAGATATCGCCCCGCAGCTCGGAATAGCCTGCTTCGAAAGACTGAGGCGCCACTGAGTTCACTAGCGCGAGTGCGCGCTCTGCATCGCCTCTCGCAAGGATGACTCTTCCAAGCCTCAGGTTTGCGGTGAGCAACAGGCCCGAGTCGGTTTTGGCCATAAATCCTTTGCCGTGGTTGTCGATAATCCACTGCAGATCGGCTTCTGCCGCCTCGAGATCATTGCTCGCTACATGCTGAGACGCAGCAAAGAGGGCGCCGAACGAGGCATAAGTTGATTGCGAGAAGTCATCGCGCAGCTGTGCGCTCAACGCTATTATGCGGTCAGCATCGTCGGTAGCAATTTGCTGACCGGGCTCAACAAGCGTCAGCTCGAGTATTTCTTCGTAAAGATCGGATGCGGCACCTTGCGTAGCCAACTGCTGGCCTTCCCAAAAGTTCCAACCGCCAAACCCTGCCGCAACGATAACAATCGCTGCAACGAGCTGCTTTCCGTTTTCTTCCCACCACTTTTTGAGGGTCTCTAGGGTTTCTTCCTCAGCCGCGTTAATCGCCACGACGGTCTCCTTATTTGTTTATCACGCTGTTATGCGAACTTATTGTCGATAAGACTGCGCCAAAAGTCTGTTCGAACCGGTTAACCCGTTATTCTAACTCGAATTACCTTGGGGAACACTGCTCTTTATGACAACTCGGGCACTAATTGATTCCCTCAGGCCATTTCATTGCGCCATTACGCCTGAATTGGACGCTTCTGACGCAATGCTGACAATGGGAACGGCGCGGAAGGCTAGGCTTGCGAAAGTCTTCGGCCGATCTGGTCTGGCGCTTCATCGAGAGTGAGCACAGCCTCCTCTCCCCCGTCTACGAGTTCACGGAGTTTCAAAACACCTTCGGCGAGTCCTTGAGTATCAAGGAGTATTGCAAAGCGCGCATTAAGACTAAACGCGCGCTTGAGCTGACTGGCGGGCTTTCCCCCGCCACAGTGGCTGATAATTCTATGTTCTGGCATGGCATGTCGTAACCTTGCTGCGAGCGCCTGCGCCTCTTTGGCGAGCCCGTTGGGCACGACAAGGTAGAGGGCCGGCTGCGTGGCTTGCGGCACTTTTTCGAGCGTCTCGAGCATCAGCACTAATCTTTCAGCTCCCATAGCAAACCCTGCTGCTACTGTAGGCTTGCCGCCGAGCTGCTCTACAAGACCGTCGTAGCGGCCACCGCCGCAAACGGTGCCCTGCGCGCCGAGTGAATCGGTCACCCATTCGAAAACGCAATTATTGTAGTAATCAAGACCGCGAACGAGCCGCGGATTAACCTCAAAAGCAATGCCTGCATTATCGAGAAGCCCCTTGAGCTCCTCAAAATGGGCGACGCTCTCTGCGCTCACGTAATCGGCGAGGACTGGCGCAGCCGCCAACAGTGCCTGCATGTCGGGATTTTTGCTGTCGAGAATACGAAGCGGATTGCTATAGAGGCGATTACGCGCATCGTCGTCGAGGCGCTCGCTATGGCTCTCTAGATAAGCTGTGAGCGCAGCACCGTAGGCTTGGCGCTCGGCCGACGCGCCAATATTATTGATTTGCAGAACAAGCGCCCCGGCAATATCGAGCTCGCGCCACAGGTCTGCGGACAATTGGATGAGCTCGGCGTCGATGTCTGGACCAGACATACCAAAGGCTTCGACACCAAACTGCTGGAACTGGCGATAACGCCCTTTCTGCGGACGCTCATGCCTAAACATGGGGCCCTGATACCAAAGCCTCTGCTGTTGGTTATAGAGCAGTCCATGCTGATCGGCTGCCCGCACACAACCGGCTGTGCCCTCTGGTCGAAGACTCAGATTATCGCCATTGCGATCGTCAAAGCTGTACATCTCTTTTTCGACAATGTCGGTGACCTCGCCGATAGAGCGCTTGAACAGCTGTGTCTGCTCGAGCACCGGAAACCTAATCTCCTGATAACCAAACCGATTAACGACCCGGTGAAACGCGGCTTCGAGCGCTTGCCATGTTGAGGTTTGGGCAGGGAGAATGTCGTTCATGCCGCGAATTGCTTGGAGTTTTGCCATGGTGATTTGTCGTCGCCTAAGTCTTATGCAGGGCCTAGCAGGCTAGGCCGTGGGATGATTTTGACGCGCCTAGCTCGACGCGATAACGTCTTTTTTAAGCGCGACGCGCGCACGAACCATCGCCTCAAGATCGTCGACAAGCGTGGCGTTCTGGATTTTTCTTGATGGCACTCCCTCGACATAGGCGAGGTTATTAGGACTGGCGCCAGTTAATCCAATCTCGGCGACCTTCGCCTCGCCCGGTCCGTTAACGATGCAGCCGATTACCGCCACATCGATCGGCGTCGTGATGTCTTCGAGGCGTGCCTCAAGCTCATTCACCACCGAGATGACATCGAAGTTCTGACGCGAACAACTCGGGCAAGCAACCAAATTTACGCCCTTGTGACGTAAACCGAGGCTTTTGAGAATATCGAAGCCAACTTTAACTTCCTCGACAGGATCAGCGGCCAGCGATATGCGGATCGTGTCTCCAATACCTTCCATCAACAGCGCGCCAAGCCCGATAGCAGACTTGACCGTACCAGAACGCAAGCCGCCCGCCTCGGTAATACCGAGGTGCAGAGGCTGATCGATCTGCGTCGCAAGTTGACGGTAGGCGGTGAGCGTCATAAAGATCTCGGACGCCTTCAAGCTGATCTTGAAATTCTGAAAATCGAGTTTATCGAGTATGTCGATCTGCGTTAGTGCAGACTCGACCATCGCTTCGGCACTCGGCTCTTTGTATTTACGCAAAAGAGTCTTGCCCAGAGAGCCTGCATTAACGCCGATTCTTAGCGGTATACCCTTATCTTTTGCGCTATCGACTACTGCACGAATCCGTTTCTCGCTGCCAATATTGCCAGGGTTTATGCGCAGGCAGTCGACGCCCGACTCCAACACTTGGAGCGCAATCAGATGATCGAAATGTATGTCCGCGACAAGAGGCACACTTACCTTGGAACGAATCTCTTTAAACGCAGCAGCCGCATCCATACTCGGCACCGAGACACGCACAATGTCGACGCCTGCCGTAACGAGTCGCTGGATCTGCTTAAGCGTCGCGTCAACGTCACAAGTCTCTGTATTGGTCATGCTTTGCACGCTAATGGGTGCGTCGCCGCCTACAGCAACATTGCCAACCATAATTTGGCGCGTCTTACGGCGTGTAATATGATTCTGAGAATTCATGGATTCGGACTCAATTTACTAGTTGTCTATGGGCTAAACGTATTCTGATTGTGCGCGCTTTACCCGTTTAAAAACCAGAGGACGCCGAAAAGGCTCACGAAAACAAACAGCGAAAGACTTAACCAGCGCTGGTTGCGGTCGACGCGCGTCAGCTTTCGCTTTGGCACACCCTCTGCCTCTTTGTCTTTTCTTGCGGTCTCTACCAGAGCTTCGAACATCGTCATTAGGGGCTCGGTCGGCATTTCGAGCAACAAGCAATAATTTCTTACGTAACCGCGTGCGAAGACGACGCCGGGCAGTCTGTCGTAGGCGTCTTCTTCGATAGCCCGCAGGTAGTGCCGAGTGATGTGCAGCTTTGTGGCAAGCTCTTCTTGTTCGAACCCCTGCCGCTCGCGCTCTGCCTTTAGCCGCGCGCCCGGCGAGCTTAGATCGATTTCTGTATCGGCCGCTTTCGCGCTGCGCGTATCGTCGTTTGAGTTCTCAATCATAAAATCTGTCGCCCTTTTCATCGTCAGGCCCTTGGCTACTTTAGCGACTGCTAGTCGAATAACTAGTCGTCTAAAGCTGACGAAATGGCGGAGTTCGCCTGCCTCTGCAAATGAGACTGTTTAGTTTAAGTTACGTGTCGCAATTCTGGTTTCAAGTAGACGCTGCCAGGTCGCTGCTGCGTCGTTATCGCCTGCTTCACTGGCGAGATCGTGTCCTGCTTGTAATGCTCTATCGCTGTGCGCAACGGTTTCTGCACTGCCTGCGTCGCTCCGTGCATTGAGATAGCGCTCGAACCACGCCCGCGCCTCGGGCCACTCGCCGCGTTCAATGCCAAGGATACATAGCTCTAACGAAGACTGCACTAACGATGGTTCTAAGTACGTTGCGCGTAAAAACGCCTCGCTCGCCTCGGCGGTGTTCTTTAATTCAAGAGACGTCAGTCCGAAATTCTCATAAGCCTCTGCACGCCCCGCATAGCCGGTGTCTGCGACAACGCTTTGCAGCTCAACATAGGCCTCT
>Ga0233432_10001039_pt1 | contig 26941 bp, 39 predicted proteins | sample SI_122_August201_6_FD_179870 | JGI IMG/M metagenome (GOLD analysis project Ga0233432, IMG submission 179870) | Seawater microbial communities from Saanich Inlet, British Columbia, Canada - SI_122_August2016_10_MG | ecosystem: Environmental > Aquatic > Marine > Inlet | place: Canada: British... | reverse complement strand
GTGATCATGTAAGAGGTAAAGGAAAAGGTAAAACAGATCCAGGCTCAGCATTTGATTGGAAAGCTTTTCAAAAAGCATTAGTTGCGTAATCGAAATATTAATACTATATTATGATTATGTTGAAGAAGATACTACCTTATATAATCCTAGCTATAGGAGTTTGGATAATATATAGTCTTGTTTTTACAAGGTACGAATTAAAAACTGATGTACTTAACTATGAAAGAATGATTCAAGAGCTAGAAGCTAAAGTTGATTCTTTACATAGTAAAAATGATGTATTAGAATTCCAAGCGGATTCTTTAGAAATAAAATTAAACGAATCCGACAAAAGGATAAAACAATTAAATTCTAGAATTTATGTTATTAAGAAGGAAACAAAAAGGCAGCTTGATGCTGTTGATCTTTTCGGTGATGATGAGCTGGAGCTCTTTTTCGCAAAACGTTACAGACAGTACACAGATTCAATTAACTAAGCCAGTAGCTAAGTTAGTTATAAAAGATCTTATACAATTTGATGGTCTATCTAAAGAAATGCAGACCATGCAAACTATTTTGACTGAGACTAATGATAAACTTTTAACACAAGGAACATTAGTAGCGAATCTTAAAACGCAAGTAGAAAACTATCAGTTAATTATTGAGAAAAAAGATTCTCAAATGGTAAAAGCAGATGAGCTTTCTAAAGAGTTACAGAAAGAGCTTAAAAAGCAGGCTAGGTCTAAAAAGTTGTACAAGATTGGTACAACAGTTGGCGCAATAGCAACAGCTTTACTCATTATACAATGATAAAAAAAATACAGCGTAACATATTTCCGTCCATCATAGCGATATCGGCACTATCGGTATCTGCATCTGCTGCTTTTTATTCAGTTAGTGGATTAAGTAAACTCTTTGCTGGAGCTACATTTGAAGTAATAGTAATGGCTGGTTCTCTAGAAGTAGCTAAACTTGTTATAGCTTCTCTTTTATATCAGTATTGGGACACATTAAATAAGCTTCTTAGAACGTATCTCTCTATTGCTGCGGTAGTATTAGTATTGATTACTAGTATGGGTATATACGGCTTTTTATCAGCGGCTTATCAAGAGACTTACCAACAACTTACAATAACAGAGAACAAAATATCTTTCTTAGAAAATAAAGCAAAGTTTTATGAAGACGACGTTATACGCTATGAAGCAGACCTTGAAAGAATATCTACTAATATTTCTACTTTATCTAGTGCAAAAGCTACGTCCATCCAAGTACGAGACACCACGGTGGCTTCAGGTATTAGATCGACAGTATCAACGGCCGAGCTTCGATTGGCTCAACAGCGAATACAAGTGGAGGAAGAAAACAAGAAAGCAGTACAAGCAAAAAGAGAAATTGCAGCAGACTCTCTTCAAAAGTTCAAGCTGGAAATATTAGATATACAAAACAATTCTACCGTAGCTGGTGAGTTAGGTCCATTGCAATACCTTTCCGGACTTACCGGCACTCCTATGGATAAGATTATTAATATTCTTTTATTAGTAATCATATTTGTATTTGATCCTCTTGCAATATCATTAGTAGTAGCAGCTAACTTTGCTTTTGATCAAGCTAATAAAAAGAATCTTTATGACGAATATGAAGATGAAGTTAAACCTGATTTATGGGATGATGATCCATGGGAAGAAGAGGAAGAAAATATAAACGACATAGAAGTAGATGCTGAAGTAGTAGAGGTTCCGGAAGACTGGAAGGTTGTAGATGATGAAGTTAAAGAAACTCCTCTTAAGATAACTAAAATTCTTCAAAATGCTCCTTCTAAAGTGAGAGCAAAACTATCAGACGGAACCCAAAGATGGGTACCTAAAAAAGATATAGATGAAGACAATATTATCCGATACTTCTAAAGTTCCAAATCTAGAGAGAGCAGTTATAGAAGTCTTTGGAGGATGTAATTATAAATGCCAGATGTGCCCACAATCTACTGGCAGAGGTCATGAATGGGTACGTAAAATGCCTTTAGATTTATTCGAGAAAACTTTAGATCAACTTCCTGGTAAACCTATTATAGATTTAGAAGGTTCAGGTGAACCGTTTATGGCTAAAGACTTATGGAAGTACGTTAGAGCATGTACTCAACGAGGATTTAAAACTTATGCCTACACTAACGGTAGCTTTACAACTGGAGATAGAATGAAAAGAGCTATAGATGAAGGTTTATCTTTTATAAGATTTAGCTGTATAGGGTATAATAATTCATTATATGAAAAGTGGATGTCTAAAGATAATTTTTCTTTATTAAAAGATAATATTAAGGAAACTATTTCGTATATTAATAAAACAGGTGCTAGTACTGAGGTATCAAGCTACCACTTAATATTAGATAATAACAATATTGAATACGAAGTAAATGAATATAGAAAAAATTTTATCGAAGAGCTCGGAACCACTGCTTACATTTGGAAAATGCATAACTGGTCAGGAAACTATGAACCAGGCTACGAAAGAGACAAATCCACTAGACGGACTTGTGGAAGGCCTTTTGCACCTGAGGTAACAATAAGATCAGGAGGTAATAATGGACAAAGAGGAGCTATAACTCCTTGCTGTCAGACATTAGGTCCACCAAATGAAAGCAAAAGCGTTTTGGGTCATATGTCAGATCAAACTTTAGAAGAGATATACTACGGAAAAGAGTATGAAGAGTTAAGACAAGCTCATAGAGAAGAAAGATTTGATGACATAGATTACTGTAAGAACTGTGACTTCTTATATGAAGATCCAGAAGTTTTAGTTTGGTCTAATGACCCTACAGCATCAACTCATTATATGTTAGGTACAAATTTTAGATTAGACGAAGTAAAAATAGATTAGTATATGGCATGGAAACCTATTCCAATTAATGATCCAGCAACTGCTTTCGAATATTGGCATAGTCAAAAGAAACCTCAAGAATCTTTAGGATATATTGAGCTTAATTTAGACGAAATACAATGCAAGTTTCCTGACGGTATTTATCAAGAGGTATCTAATTTTTTTAAATTTATATACCAACTTAAAGGTAAGTTTGTCTCTGTAGATGAGTATGGAGGAATGATTGCTGATGGTCCAAACAGTAGTGTATTTTTTAAAGATAAGATTATAGCTTATCCTAGAATGCCTTACCTATTAGAGCAGTATAATCAAAATGGAGGTTACAATGATCCATTATCAATTTATGATAGCCCAGTTTACGGTAAGCCGACAGTTCATCCTGGCAAAGGTAGATTTTATATTTTAAATAATTTTACTAATGTAACCAAAGATAAGTTTTTTATGTTTGACACTTTCGGTAAATTTAAAGATAGATTTATAAAAGAGTTTATAACTTTTGAAGATATGAATAACTTTCTTCCTTCGCATACATTGACATTCTTTACAGTCGATAGATATGGAACAAAAATTTTAGAACCTTTTTATAGGAGTAAAAAAACTATGAGTAAATATACCTTACATATTAATCAAGTAGTTACTGATATGATAGAGTTTTTTAAAACTTATGAAATTATAGCTAATTTTGATTTAAATAAGTATAATTACGATAGAAAGTTTTTTACTAAGTTTACTAAACGAAAACTTTATATTGAATCTACTGATTCTAAATATAATGATCTTGCATTTACTCATATGATTTATAATTTAAATAAAGAAGATAGTAGATTTAAAATAACTTTGAATTCAGTTTTATAATTAAATATTTTTTCTTATCTTTATAGTATGAGCGATAGAGAAATTATGAATGCCAAGAACCCTCCTTCGGCAAGAGAAATCTTAGAGAGAGAATATCCAACTATTTACAATGCATATCAAGATATTGTAGACGAGCAGTTTGAACTGTTTGCTAAAAAGCATCTTGATTACGGAATGGGTAATGTATCAGCAGGTACACAGCTAGTAAATCAGAAAGAAACTGATTTTGCTATGACCGGTCTATGGTATAGATTATCAGATAAGATTAATAGATGGAAGAATATGATCATTACTAATCGTAAAGCTCAGAATGAGACCTTAATAGATACTTTTCAAGATATTACTAATTACGGTATCATTAGTCAAATAGTATATAAAGGTAAATGGAAAGAAAACTAATATGCCAAAGAAAATTTATGCAGAAACAGAGAAGAAGGTAAAAAATCCTCTAGTTAAGCAAGTTTGGGAATCTAAGATTAAACAGTCTCCTAAAAAGAATAAGCACATTTCATATAGTTCTATCAGTACATATAATAAATGTCCTAAGCTGTGGGAGATGCAATATCTAAGAGGATTAGTACCATTTAAACAGAATATCTATACGTGTTTTGGTACAGCTATGCATGAAACTATTCAAGAGTGGTTAAAGGTACTCTACTACGATAAAGTCAAGACTGCAAATGAGATGGATTTGAGTAAGCTTTTGTACGATAATATGATTAAAGCATATAAATCAGGTAAAGCTCAAAACGGACATGATCATTTTTCTAATGAAAAAGAACTAACTCAATTTTGGTTAGACGGTAAACATATTCTAGAATTTATTACTAAAAAGAGAGCAGCATACTTTAGTACTAAGAATATGAAATTGGCTGGTATAGAGACGCTGTTATACCAAGAGTTACGTCCTGGTGTAATGTTTAAAGGACTAGTAGATTTAGTATTTTACCATCCTAATACTGATAGATGGACTATTATGGATATAAAAACTTCTACCTCAGGATGGAGAGATAATCAAAAAAAGAATCCTAATCTTACTGCACAGGTAATACTGTACAGAGAGTTCTTTGCAAAACAATTTGGAATAGATCCAGATAAAATTGATGTAGAGTACTTTATAGTTAAAAGAAGAGTACCTGCTGAAGCTGAGTTTGCTTCTATGCAAAAGAGAGTTCAACAATTTACCCCTACAGCTGGACCTCGTAAAACTAAACAAGTTATTGAATCTATGAATAACTTTATGGATAATGTACTTGACGATAAAGGTCAGTATGCAGAAAAATCACATAGCTGTAAATCACCTATAGGTAAATGTGATCACTGTGCCGATATTTTCGTTTTTTAGCCTATTTATATATAAATATATAATTATATATAGTTATGACAAAACAAGAAAAACTTACTTCAGTTAAAATTACTCAACCTCTCTACACCAAATTTAAGGTATCATGCCTAGAGAATAATTTTTCTTTTAAAAAGCTTGCAGATCGGGCGATTTTTTTGTATCTTACTGATATAGAATTTAGAGAAAAATTACACAAACAAAATTCAATCAAGTTATAAATGAAAGGATATATTAAGAAAGAAGACAGAAAAAAAGTACTTCTTCTGTGTGATGATATTCGTATGCATTCTGGTATTGCTACTATGGCAAGAGAGTTTGTTATTAATACATCACATAAGTACAACTGGTTTAATTTAGGAGCAGCATTAAAGCATCCTGAACAAGGCAAAGTATTAGACCTATCAGAAGATATCAATAAAAGATTAGACATTAAAGATGCTAGCGTAAGGGTACTACCTAATCATGGTTATGGAAATGCAATGCAGGTCAGAGGACTAATTAAAGAAGAGAAGCCAGATGCTATTTTTATCTTTACTGATCCAAGATACTGGATATGGTTGTTTGAAATTGAAAGAGAGATTAGAACTAAGATTCCTATCTTCTGGCTAAATATATGGGATGATTATCCTGCTCCTAAGTACAACAAGAACTACTACAACTCAGTAGACTTGCTAATGGCTATATCTAAACAAACTAAAAATATTAATGAGCTAGTTTTAGGGGAAGAGGCGAAGGATAAAATTATTGATTACGTTCCTCATGGAATAGATGATACTGTATTTAAACCAGTAGATAAGACTACTAAAGAATTCACAGAGTTTAAGAAACAATTATTCAGAGAAAAGGAAATAGACTTTGTAGTATTTTTCAACTCTAGAAATATTCACAGAAAGAGACCTTCTGATACTATACTAGCTTACAGACAGTTCTGTGATTTGATAGGTAAAGAGAAGGCTAGAAAATGTGCTCTAGTAATGAAGACAGAAGTAGTATCTGAACACGGTACTGATCTAAGAGCAGTAAAAGAAGCAATGACTGATCCAGATTACGTAAACATATACTTTGCTGATGAAAGATTAGCACCGGATCAAATGAACCTACTTTATAATATAGCTGATGTTACTATGTTACTTTCATCTAATGAAGGATGGGGACTAGCATTGACAGAAAGTATGATGGCTGGTACAATGATTATAGCTAACGTTACAGGAGGTATGCAAGATCAAATGAGATTCCAAGACAGCAAAGGAGATTGGGTAGACTTTGATGCTAATTTTCCTTCCAACCATAGAGGTACTTTTAAAGAGCATGGTAAGTGGGCTAGACCTGTATTCCCTAGTAATATCTCACTAGCAGGTTCTCCTCTTACACCTTACATATTTGACGATAGATGCTCAGCTGAAGACGCTGCGGAGGGAATAAAAGAAGTCTATGATCTTGGTAAAGAAGAAAGAGCTGAGAGAGGTCTTGCAGGTAGAGAATGGGCTAAATCAGAAGAAGCTCAAATGTCTGCTGTTACTATGAGTAAGAATATAAGTAAGAGTATGGAAAAAGCTTGGGATAACTTTGAACCTCGTCCTTCTTTTGACTTAATTAAAGTTGGTGATAGGCCATCAAAATATGTAGAACATAAATTATCAGGTTATTAAAATGAGTAAACCAACAATCGTAATAAGCTCCCCAATCGATACTTATTCTGGATATGGAGCAAGAGCTAGAGATTTAGTAAAGGGTATAATAAATACAGGTAGGTACGACGTAAAGCTACTCTCACAGAGATGGGGTAATACTAGATTCGGTTATCTAAAAGACCACAACGAAGATGTACTTAGTTCGTTGATTATTCCTAAAGCAGATAAACAACCTGACATTTGGGTTATGATTACTGTACCTAATGAGTTTCAAAAGATAGGCAAGTATAATATTGGCATAACAGCAGGTATGGAAACTACATTAGTAGATCCTTCGTGGCTAGAAGGAGCTAATAAAATGGACGTTGTATTTACATCTTCTAATCACTCTAAAAAGGTATTTGAGAATACTGCATGGGACTATGAAGATAAGGGTGTTAAGAAGACTATGAGATTAACTACACCTGTAGAAGTTTTACTAGAAGGAGTAGACCTCACTAAATACTACCCTACTAATAGTAGTTTAGATCTATCGGACATTAAGGAATCATTTTGTTACTTAAGTGTAGGTCATTGGATGCAAGGTAATTTAGGTCATGACAGAAAGAATATAGGGTATCTAATAAAAGCTTTCTTAGAGACTTTTAAGAATAAGCCTAAAAAACCTGCTTTGCTTCTTAAGACTATGAAAGTAGGAACATCTATACTAGATAGAGAACTTATACTAGATCAGATAGAGAGTATTAGAAAGACAGTTAAAGGCTCTCTTCCTAACATTTACTTACTACACGGAGAGATATCCGATACTGAAATGAACGAATTATATAATCATCCTAAAGTTAAAGCGATGGTTAGCTTTACAAAAGGAGAAGGTTTTGGAAGACCTTTAGCAGAGTTTGCTTTAACTAAGAAGCCAATTATTTGCTCTGGATGGTCAGGTCAAACAGATTTCCTTAAGCCTGATATGTCCTTACTTATAGGAGGTTCATTAGAGAAAGTAGATAAGTCTGCAGCTGTAAAGAATATGATATTAGAACAATCAGAATGGTTTAAACCAGAAGATGCAGCTGTAGGAAGAGCATTAACTGAGGTATTTAAAAATCCTAAGAAGTTTACTGTTCCAGCTAAGAAACAAGCACACTTTATAAAGACTAACTTTTCATTTGAAAATATGGAATCTAAAATTGCAGAACTCTTAGATAAATATATTCCAGAGATAGCAGTTCAAGTTCCTCTAAATTTACCTACTCTCGATCTTCCTAAACTAACAGAAGAAAAAAAAGAAGAGTTTAAACTACCTAAATTACGAATAGATGGATAAAGATAAATTAGTAGAAGGACCATTTGGCAGCAACGCATGCTATGAACAGAACTTTGAACAAGATGGACAGCAGGTAACTACCTGGATGTGCTTCGGTAGTGGTTTTAGTACATCTACCTTTATGAGTAAAGACTCAGACTTAGTTAAGAATACACTAGCTACATCTCCTGAACTTTATAGAGATCTAATGCATACTGACAAAAACGATAGAGTTTGGTTTCCTGCTACTATAACCCTTCCAGGTAAGGGCATGGTATTTGCTGACGGTAATAATAAAGATAACTGGAAGTGGGGAGCAGTAAAAGCTGTTAACTTAACTAATGAGGAAATAGAATCTAAAAGATACCCTGAAGGTCAAACAGTTAAGATGGATATGGCTAACATACAACATTTCGATAGTGAAAGAGGCTTTATGGATGCATTAGAGGTAATAGGTTTTTATGAAGATTAGTTATGCTGTAACAGTTTGTAATGAGTTTGTAGAGATTCAAAAACTTGTCAATCTTATTCGAAAGAATAAAAGGCAACAAGATGAAATAATTATATTGTTCGACCAAAAAAATGGTGAAGAAGAGATAGCTACCTGGCTTGCTAAACAAAGTAAATACCCTAATGTACAGTTTTGGAGAGGCTTAGACTTCAATGGTCATTTTGCTAACTGGAAAAATCAACTTACTGATTACTGCAATGGAGATTACATATTTCAAATAGATGCAGATGAATTTCCTCATAAATCTCTTCTTACAGCTCTACCTATAATACTAGAATCTAATCCTGACAATGAAGTTTATTTAGTTCCTAGAGTTAACACAGTAGAAGGTTTAACTGAAGATCATATAACTAAATGGGGTTGGAAAGTAGATGATAAAGGATGGATTAACTATCCAGACTATCAATGGCGTATTTGGAAGAACAAACCAGAAATCAGATGGAAGAATAAAGTTCATGAAGTACTAGACGGCCATAAGACTTATGCACCATTACCTGCTAAAGAGGAACTATCCTTATATCATCCTAAAGATATTAAAAGACAAGAAAAGCAAAACGCTTATTACGATACACTACAGTAGACTATTTATTTATATGGAGATATGGAATGTATTTAGTAAAGCTAATAAATTAACTGGACCTATTCTTTCAATAGGATTTGGCAAAGGTTCTTTCACTAGTTTAATACTAGAGAAGATATTAGAAAAAAAAGTCACTCACAGAAATTTTATAGCATTTGATGCTTTTAATAAGTTTGGAGGTAAGCTACACCCAAGATGGGCTATAGACTTTAAAAATAATGCTCTTAACAAAATAGGAGTAGATACTAAAATTGAATACGGATTGGTTCAGAGTGAACTAAATGAAGTATTAAAGAATTACTCTCCATCTATAACTTATATAGATTCTAATAGAGTTCCTGACATTGCATCTACTTTAGAGATGGTTTATACAAATACTCAAAATAAATCTCTAATAATAATAGAAGCTACAGATAAAGATAAATTAGACTCTTTAAACAAGTTTTGCGAAACTCATTTTATCAACATAAATTTTGCCTCAGAAAAAAAATATTCTTATATTGTTAAAGGAGACAGGAAAGAAAATATGGAGCGCAACACTTTAGCTAAGATAGTATCTAATAAAGTAAAAAGAGAGCGTTCACTAAATTTAACTTAGTGATATCAAAATTAGACAATACGGTTTTTATAGTACAGGCTAGACTTAATAGTCAAAGAGTACCAAACAAAATGCTGAGACATTTTGCAGATTCAAATCTGTTTGGTATAGTTTTGGATAAACTTCTATCATCATCTATTATACCTTCTGATCAAATATACGCTTCAGTATACGAAGAGGAATTATTTTATGAAGCTAATATTAAAAGAAACATTAGAACCTTTCAAAGAAGTTTTGAATCAGCTAATAACGATAGTGACATAACTAAGATATTTGAATGGCATGATAAACTCCCATATAAATATGTCGTAATAATTAGCGGCTGTAACCCTCTGTTAAAGGTAGAAACTATAGACTCATTTGTTAAAAAGTTTATAGAACAAGAAGAAGATAACTTATTTGCAGTAATAGAAAAAAAACAATACTATTGGAATAAAGAAGGAATTATGGTTACTCCATGGCCTGAAGGTCAAACTCTTCTTAATACTAAAGCAGTAGAACCTACTTACGAAGCAGCTCATGTACTGTATGCTTCACCTATGGATCTTATTAAAGATTATAAGTACATGGGGGACTTTACTGAACCAGGAGGCATTAAATTGTTTCCAATACCAGAATTAGAAGCTTTCGATATAGACCATGAATGGCAATTTAAAGTTGCTGAAACACTTTATACTAATGGAAACTCATAATACAAGAGAAAATTACGTATACGATGGTACTGAAATATTAGTAGTACTTGATGGACGACCATTAAATATACCTCAGATGTATGATAATATTAATTATCTAAATTCTATCGGGTTACACAATATAGTAGTCAGTACCTACAGTAAATTTATACCTGGCGTTGAATCAAGTAATGTCCATTTTCCCTGTAGTTATGTAAGAATTGATAAAAAGAACGGTAACTCCCCATATTACAGAGATCTATTAAATCAACTTAGTTTTTGTTATCCTGGTTATATTGACATGGAAAACTTTGACTCTAATGTTAATATTCAAATATATTCTACATTAGAAGGAATTAAAAAAGGCTATACCCAAGAGATGGAATTTGATTATATCTTAAAATGTAGAGTAGACTACCAACTTTATAATAAGAACAATTGGATTACAAAAGCGTTGAAAGATCTTAAAAAGATTCCTTACAATACAGAAGATATATTTAATAAGAAAGTTATTTTACAATCTCCAGAAGAATGGTACTATGATGATTTATTCTTTTTTGGGACTAAAGAAGATATTTTTAGGCTATTTAATATTCCTTTTAAATCTAATAATAAAGCAGCTGGAAATTACCTAGCTACCGCATACCCAAAGTCCCAAGGTTATAATTCTAGTTGGAAAACATTTAAGAAAAATTATATTTTAGATGCTAGTAAATACAATGTAGAAGGAGTTTTACATGACATAGAACCAAAAAACTTAATTTAATTTATATTTTGGAATAAAGAAAAAGAATTCGTATATTATATTAAACAGAAGATATTAATGTATAAAGTAGGAGTTATAGGAAATGGTTTTGTAGGTGAAAGTCAAGTATTTGCTTTTTCATCTAAAGTAGAGGTAATGGTATATGATATCGATCCTCTTAAGTCAACTCATAAGTTAGAAGACTTATTTGCATGTGACTTTGTATTTGTATGTGTTCCTACCCCTATGGGGAAAGACGGAGTACAGGACCTAAAATATATCCACTCAGTATTTAAAGCACTTAAACCAGGACCTGTATATATTATAAAATCTACAGTCCTCCCCGGTACTACCAATACCTTAAAGTCTATCTATCCTGGATTAGATATTGTGTTTAGTCCTGAATTTCTTACTGAGAGAAAAGCTAAGTTAGATATGCTAACACAATCTAGAATTATTCTAGGAGGTATACCTAAACTGACTAAGAAGGTCAAAAAGTTATTTGAATATAGATTCTTTGGTAAGAATATTATAGAAACTGACCCTACCACAGCTGAGTTAATTAAGTATATGAATAATAGTTTTCTAGCTACTAAGGTTTCTATTATGAATGAGTTTAAGATACTAGCTAATAAAATAGGAGCTGATTGGAATAAAGCATTGCATGGTTTTGCAGTAGATGGTCGCATCGGAGAGACTCATATGGATGTACCGGGACCAGATGGTAAGTTAGGTTACGGAGGGACTTGCTTTCCTAAAGATGTTAATGCGTTATTAGTATTTGCTGATAAACATAACGTGGACTTAAATACAATTAAAGGGGGATGGGTTACTAACCTACAGGTAAGACCTGAGAAGGATTGGGAAGCTGATAAAGGAAGAGCAGTAAGCGAATGAAGATATATGTCGATATAGATGATACTATAGCTGATTATGGTATGAATGATGATCGATCTAATTACAGTCTAGCAAGACCTATTTGGATCAATATAGATAAGATAAATGATTTACATGATGATGGTCATGAGATTACTTACTATACAGCAAGAGGATCAGTATCAGGTATAGATTGGTACGGTGTTACTAAGAAACAACTACTTACCTGGGGTGCAAAGCATCACAAACTTATTACTGGCCATAAACCAGCCTTTGATTTACTAATAGACGATAAAACAAAAAGAATAGAAGAAATATGAGTTTAATAAAGAGCAAAGATGAAATCTATATTATAGCTGAAGTCGGTCAGAACCATAACGGGGACATTAGTATAGCTAAGAAACTCATAGATCAAATTGATAGGTATACTTACGACGAGATTACTGGTGATAGGTTTGAGAAAGCCAATGCTATTAAACTTACTAAAAGAGATTTAGATGAAGAGCTATCTAAGGAAGGTATGGAAAGACCTTATACGGGTCCTAACAGCTTTGGACCAACCTACGGAGAGCATAGAGAGTTTTTAGAGCTGTCTTATGAAGATCATGCTGAACTTGGAAACTACATAAAATCAAAAGGATTTGAATTTGTACAGACATTATGTTCAGTTAAAACTATTAAGCTACTTGATATGGTAGATGTTGATAAGATAAAGATAGCTTCTAGAGATTTGACTAATATTCCTCTTATAGAAGCAATTGCTGATAGATCAGAAGACGTTATTATATCTACTGGGATGGCAAGTGATAGTGATTTAGAAGAAGTAATGAATATTTTTGAAAGTAGGAACAAAAAGAACATCTCCATACTTCATTGTTTGTCTCAATACCCATCTGAATATAGCAAACTTAACTTACTTAGCATAGATTATATTAAAGCTCATTATCCAGACTACATAGTAGGGTACTCAGACCATTCATTAGGTACTCACATTCCTGTGGCTGCTGTAGCTATGGGAGCTAAGATAATTGAGAAGCATGTAACGTTAGATACATCTATGAAAGGAACTGATCATAAAGGCTCAGCTGATATGGTTACATTTCATGATATGGTTCATGATATAAGATCGGTAGAGTTTTCAATAGGCGACTGGGATATGTTTAGAGATGAAGCTGTAGATGCAGCTAAAGAAAAATTAGAAAGGTCACTAGCATTGAAGCATAAAATGCTCAGAGGTGAAGTATTAACTAAAGAAGATATACATATGATATCTCCTGGAAGTGGTTTTAAGTGGAAGGATCTTAGCTCACTTGTAGGAAAGACTTTTAATCAAAATGTAGAAGCAAATACAATTATAATAGATGAACACTTTAACTAAGTCACTTAAGGGTAAATTATCTTCTAAAGAATCTATACAAGAAAGGTTAGAAGTACTTAAAGATAAGTATCAAGGTAAGAAAGCTGTTATCTTAGCTCCTGGTCCTTCACTTAATGATCATGACCTAGAGAATTTGTATAACAGAGACGATATAGTTATACTAGCAGTTAAACAGGCATACGATAAAATTAGAGGTCAATCAGACTTTCATATAGTTAATACTTATAATTTTGATAAGTATAATGGCTATGACTATGAAAATTTAGACTGTATTATCTTCTATGGATTATCTTTATCCTATGTTAAAGAACAATCAGATAAACTAGCAATCAAACCTCATCCTGTAGACATGTGGGTTCCTGTAGTTAACCCTCCTACTATTAATTATGAGCAAAGTATACATAAAGCTGCAGACTATAATAAGTTTCGTATGTTAGGAGAAGAAACTCAGACTTGGTGGGGTACTTCTATACTCTATGAACAAGCTATACCAATGGCCTTGCTACTAGGGTGTACTGAGCTGATTACAGTAGGATGGGACTTAGGTACAGGGGCTCATAGTTATAATGATGACTTAGTTCCTTTCAAAGTAAACTCAGCTGAAGAGCAAAAAACTCAAGACTCAATAGATACTACTCCTGAATTATATGATTGGTTTACTAAAAATAATATATCGTTAAAAATATGCTCATCAACGAATCCAGCTGATGAAAGATTTGAAAGAATAGAAGCATGGCAAATATAGTATTCATTCCAAATATTGAAACAGGAGATGGAAGAAACACTCCTTACCATTACTCTGTTAAGTCATGGAGTAAGTGGTCTGAGCAGTATAAAGATATAAAAGTAGTAGAGTGGACTGCTCCTATAGTACCTGTTGAGCAGATGAAGATAACTCTACAACGTTACTGGGTTCATGACATTTTGAAAGCTAATAATATAGAGTATGACCAAGTACTTTTAATCGATGCCGATACTATAGTTCATCCTAACTGTCCTAACTTCTTTGAAGAAACAGAAGGTAAGTTTAGTGTTGTACTTAATAATGGTTGCTATGAATGGACTACTAGGAGTATTAAGAACTGGAAGGAAAGTTTATTTCCTAATAAAGATAGTATAGAAGTCTGGAAGTACTTTAACGGAGGCTTTCAAATTACCTCTAAAGAACATGAAGACTTTTATTCTTACGTTAAAGAATACTATCAGAAGAATCATAGCAATATACTTGAACTAAGTTCACATATAAAAGCAGGAACAGATCAAACTATAATAAATTTTTTAGCAAGAGACTTCGGGGTAGAAATAAAATACTTACCAGAATGTTATAACCTCCAAGACTTATATAGGAAAGGTACTCTGCACTTAGAAGGAGACTGGAGACCAGATGAATTAATTTTCCTTAATGCTGGATGGGTTTACCATTTCAATGCTATTCCAAAAAATCCTAGACATGTTTCTTACTGGATGGAAAGAACCTACAAAGAGCTCTATACCGATGTATAATATATTTTTAAGTCTTAACTCCTCTTACGTTCCTTACGGTAAGATGTTTATGAAATCTCTATATGATGTAGTAGATATGTCTAAAGTAGATAAAGTAGTAATAGCTGATACTGGATTGGACTTAAAGGATAAACAGTATTTTTTAGCTTCTTATGATAAAGTAGATATACTAGAAACTAATTTAGTATCAAGCTTTGATGAAGGAGGAACATGGGGCATAGGATGGCAATCAGTAGTAACCTCTAAAGCTAAATACTTACTTGAGGCATTAAAGAAGTATGATACTACAACAGTTATGGTGGATGGTGATTGTATATTCTTAAAAGACATATCTGAAATAATATCTGATGACGATATTCAATTGTGCTACAGAGGAGATGAAAAACCAGACAATCCTTATCTAGGAAGCTACACTGCTTTTAAACCAACTGAGAAAAGTTATCGATTTATTAAACAATGGATAAAAAATATAGATTCTAATAATAGTGAACAAGCTAAAGAAAGTCCTATGTTAGCTAAGACAGTAAAAGAATTTGATAATAACGTCATTAATATTGCTAGGACTTCGGTAAGCTGTTATACTCTTAAAGAATATAATAACAATCCTGACAGTACTTATATTGTTCACTTTAAAGGAGGTTCATTATCTTCTAACATCGATGCGGACATTAAGAAAAGAATATACGGTACACATGGCTTTGATAAATTAGTTGATAAATATTTATAACAATATGTATAAGGTTATAGCAGCAAATAGAAGTTCTAAGAGAGCTAGTAAAAATTGGAGAATATTCGAAAAAGAGTCAATGCAGGAACATTTCGGTCCTGTATTAGATGTTGACGGTGAAGATGGAGTTAGTGTTCTAAAAGCATTCGAACAGTATAAAGATACAGTAGAGTACATTAGATGGTATCCAGATCCAGAATTAATAACTGAGAAAGAATATAAAGGAATGATATCTCAGAATGATGCTACTGGCAATCTACCTTACATTACAAATTCAGCTCAAGGATTTAAGTACGTACAAAGCAAAGAAAAAACTTTCAAGAAATGGAAAGAGGCAGGAGTATACTGTCCTGATTCATTCTACTTCGATAATGCAAAAGACTTCTACACACAGCAAGAAAAGAATAGTATAGAGTATCCTTTCCTTATAAGACTTAATAATAGCGTTTCCGGAAAGCATACATACCTTATTAGAGAAGAGAGTCAACTTAAAGATGCTTTAGCTAAGTTAGATAAGGACTATAGTCAATATACTTCTTCTAATAGTAGAATAGATACTAAACGTATATGCGTAAAGCTGATTAACTCAGTAGATAAAGAAAGAAAAGTTAATTCATCTTTCCGTATACATGTAGCAGGTGATAAAGTTATATCAGGTTATGGTAGAGTAGTAGATGAAAATGATTGGTTAGCAATAACAGCAGGTAAATTTAAGAGTGAACATATAGATAATTTTGTCTACTATAATACCTTCTGCGAAAAAGTTATGACAGATTTTAAAGATGAGATTATAGATGCTGTATCATCCTTAGAGCTTAATCACCAAGGAGTAGATGCAATATACGATTTTGATAATAACAAACTATGTTTTTTAGAAGTACAGCCAACTTATGCATCTGGTTATCCTAACGGTATGGGTAGTTATACTCCTCCTTATTATAATCCTTACGATCCTACTCTAGTAACTCACTTGAAACAAAACGAACAAGAGTGGAGTAAATTGTTTCCCCGTTACTATAATGACTGGTTGGATAAAAAGAATCATTTTAATTTAGTATATAAAACATTAAAAGAGTTTATAGATGTTCGGTCCTAATACACATATAACATCTGAGTTAAGTATAGAGTATTCTCATAGAGATAAAGAATTTTTTTCTCTATATGAAGAAACTCAAACATTATTTAAGTCTAAATTTGGATTAGATAATTATGAAATAGTATTCATACCAGGAAGTGGAACAGTCGGTATAGAGGCTCTTATAAGTTCTTTTAAGTATAAGTTAGTTCCTATTGGGGTACAAGGAAAGTTCTTAACTAGATGGGACGAATTGATAAAAAAATACAAAAGTAAAAGTATAGATTATCTATCTAGAGAAGAGTACTTATATGTTAGATTAGAAACTTCACTTAGTAGAGTTAACCTATGTGAGGATGCAGGTATAGTAGACGCAATAAGTTCATTTCCTTTTTACACGTTGGAAAATCCTAAGACGTTTGTAACGTGTTCAAATAAACTTTTAGGAGGTTTTCCTGGTTTAAGCATAGTAGGAATAAGAAAAGATTGTTTAGATTTAATTAGAGAGGATAAATCTTTTTCCTATCTTAATCTACATCTCTACCTGGAGTATAGCAAATCTAACCAGTTTCCTATGACTGCACCTATACATTTAATAGAAAATCTAAAGCAAGTTCTTATAAAGTTTAATATTAAAGAGCTTAAAAATAAAATATATAAAAACTCAGACCTTATTAGAAAGAGTTTACCTTCTAATAAAATAATAGGCGATCATATCTGTCCTGTTATTACTATTAAAAAAGATGCTGTGCCAATAAGTATAGCTGAAAAGTATCAATTATATGGATTAAATTCCAAAGAAGATTACTATCAAATATTTACCTACTCTGATAGTAATATTAATTACAAGAACTTTATCAAAGATGTCGAACAGAGTATTATATTGTGATCTAGATAGTACTCTTAACACTCACTGGAAGAGAATTAAAAAACATACTATCAATGGAGTATGTAATTACGATTTAGCCTTCAGTAGAGAAGAGATATTATCTGATGAACCTTTAGAAGGAGCAAGAGAAGCATTGATTAAATTATCAAAAGACTATAAGATTGTAATTCTTACTGCTAGACCATTCGCTGATGCATTTAATATTACAAAACAATGGTTAGATAATAATAACTTCTATTACCAAGATATAATAGTAGTAAATCGTTCTATAGATAAACTACCCTACTTAAGTAAGGAATCTTTATTTATAGACGATTTAAGTAGAAAGCATGAGAACAATCTTCCCTACACTGTGCTATATAATGAAACTATAGAAGAGTTGGAGAAACGAAAATTAAATTATATATTGTTTAAAGGAGATTGGTCTAAAGTAATGAATCAACTTGGGTATGAATAAAACTTCATTTGCGATAGGATGCTTAGTGCAGTGGTATGAATCTGACATTATAGAGGAGTATTTGTCTACATTAAGTAAAGCTATAAAATTATATGAAGGAAATGTTCTAGTCGATATAAATATAGCAGCAGGCCAAGATTTAGAAAAAGCACAAAGTCCTGAAGCTTATGATAAATGTTTAAATAACATAAGACTGATTTGTAATAGAGAAGGGTTTAACGTAACTACTACTCACGGCATAACCACTATATCAGACTATAGAAGAGAGTTCAATACTAGGTACTGTGAGCTTGCTGACGTTCTTATATGGGGTGAAAGCGATATGCTTGTACCTTCTCAAACATTCTCAGCTCTTAATATACTCCATAGTAACGTTTCATCACCTAAGTACTTAGCTACTTTCGGTATTTGTAAAATGTGGGATGATAGTTGGAAAATGTTAGAGCATCCTAAATTTACTGACAAGCCTTTTATAGAGAATGATTATGATAACTGGTGGTCAGTTAAATATACTATGACTGCAGATGAGATGGAAGAGATTAATAGAGGAGCTCAAGACTTAGGGGTAGTTACATTACCTCAACATAAATTTAATGGTTGTGGATTAGTTATAAGTTCTGAAGTTATTAAAGCAGGTGTTAATATTCCTCAATCAGTATTTTTTGTTCATGAAGATACAGCATTTATGCTTATGACTCAGAAGGTATTAGGAAATATTCCTCAGTATAGTATAAGAAATATACTAGTAGTACATAATAGAAATCATCCTAACAAACGTAACAACGTATATGGTGAGACTGGAGATACTATGAATAAAAAGAGAAGAAGTAATGACTGGTATGTTAAAGCTAATCGGTATTCTGAAGAGAATTGTTACAATCTTTTTAATCCTAACTACAAAGCTAAAACTTGGAAGGACGTATGGAAATAGCTTTCTTTACTGAAATGGGGTTTACAGGAAAGGTCCCTAGAACTCATACTAATATGAGAACAGAGTTTGCTTGGATGGTTGCATCAAATGCTGATCATTATAATATTAATCAAATACCAGATAAAAAGTACGATTTAGGTATTACAATTATTCCTAAAAAAAATCCTGATTTTGATCTTAGTAAACTTAAAACCGTCTGTAATAAGGTAGCTGTAATGCAAGAAGGGCCTCATTGGTACTTTCAAGACTATACGTTAGATAAACAGATAAACTACTTTAACACATTAAGACAGGCAGATATCATATATGTTCATAACGAAAGTGATAAGAAATATTATTATGGTTTAACTTCTCACAAAGATATTAGAGTAATGAAATCTCTTATGATTGACGATGCTGTAGGAGAAGTAAAGCAAGTTAAAAGAGAAGGGGTTATAATTGGAGGAAATTTTGTCAGCTGGTATGGAGGATTCGATTCATATATAGTTGCTAGTTCTATTTATGATAAAGTATCAGCACCTGCCATGGGTAGAAAGCAACAAGGAGAAGAACAATTAGTTAGTATACTTCCTTACATGGAATGGAAAGATTGGATACATAAGCTTAATGAGTTTAAAGTAGGAGTTCATTTAATGAGAACTCATGCTGCAGGTACCTTTGCTTTAAATTGTGCATACTTAGGTGTACCTTGTATAGGATACAAAGGATTAGATACTCAAGAGATATGCCATCCAGACCTTACAGTAGAAGTAGGTGACTTAGATAAAGCTAAATATTTAATAAAAAAGCTTGTCTCTGATGATAATTTTTACTATATTAATAGTACAAAAGCTAAATCATTGTATAGAGAGAACTTTAACGAATCTAAATTTAAACTATGAATATAATAGTAACTGGCGGAGCAGGCTTTATAGGAACTAATCTTATTAAAAGACTGTTAAAGTTTGGGTATAATGTAGTTAGCATAGATAACTATAATACTGGAAAGAAAACTAATCATTTAGACGGAGCAACTTACATAGAAGAAGATATAAGAACAGTTGACTATAACAAAGTAGTAGCTGATAACTTTACAAAACAAAAGATTGATGTAGTTTACCATCTTGCAGCACTAGCAAGAATACAGCCTTCCTTTGATAAACCTTTAGAGTACTTTGAAGTAAACGCTACAGGTACTATTAGAGTAGCAGACTTCTGTTCTAAAAATAATATTCCCTTACAGTATGCAGGATCCAGCTCTCATCATTCTGGCAAGTTTAAAAATCCTTATACATTCAGTAAAGATATAGGTGAGGAAGTAGTAATGCTTTATCAGGACAGATTCAAACTTAACGCTACCATTACTCGTTTTTATAATGTCTACGGTCCCTATCATCTCAAAGAGGGAGGCTATTGTACGGTTATAGGTAAATGGGAAAAGGCTTACGAAGAAGATAAACCTATGATTATATTTGGTGATGGTACTAAACGAAGAGATTTTACTCATGTTGATGATATCGTAGATGCTCTTATAGCCATTCAGACTCTCAGCAAGTGGGGTAAAATATATGAACTAGGATTTGGTAAAAATTATTCTATAAAAGAAATTTTTAATTACTACAAATATTCTAAAGTAGAGTATAAAGAAGACAAACCTGGAGAGGCTATTACGACTTTATGTACAGATAAAAAAGCTTTTCTTGACCTTGAATGGAAAGCTAGCATCAAGATAACTGATTACATTAAAGATTACATTAAAGAATACATTCGTAAGCAACATATAATTTAAAGAACTGATTAGTATGCAAAAAATTACATTTGTTATTCCATCTAGAAATAATCTAGAATTTCTCCAGCTTGCATATACATCTATCCGCAACCTAGATACTAAGCATGAAGTCTTAGTTTTAAATGATGCCAGCACAGATGGCACTCAAGAATGGATCGAACAACAAAATGATAAAGATTTAATAGTTTACCATAACCCAGGACCTGATCGAATAGGAATTGTAGGAATGTTTGATAAAGGTATAGAGATGGCTACTACTGATATTATTATGGCATATCATGCTGACATGGTTGCCGGAAAAGATCTAGATAAGAATATTCTTAAACACCTTACAAAAGGTACTGTAGTGTCAGCTACAAGAGTCGAACCTCCTCTACATCCAGACGGTCCTGAAAAGATTATCAGAAACTTTGGACTAGAAGCTGATGAATTTAACTTTGAAACTTGGTATAAACTAGGAGAAGATTTAAAAGAGGATAGAACTACAGAAGGTATATTTGCTCCTTGGTGTATGTACAGAGAAGATTTTTTATCTATAGGTGGGCATGATGAATTATTTGCTCCTCAATCTAAAGAGGATAGTGACTTATTTAATAGATTTGTATTAAATGGTTATAGAGTATTACAATCATGGGATGCATTAGTATATCATTTTACTTCTAGAGGTTCAAGATTTAACAAACATGCAGGAGGTTCAGCAGGAGTTAACTCAGAGGAATGGCTCTATACAACTGGAAAGAATATGCGTAATTTTATTCGCAAATGGGGTACAGGAGTACTTCATGACTCTTTAATGAAACCAATAGTACCTAATAAGTATAATGTAGGAATAAGAATAAAGAATTCTAATAAGAATCTTTTACATGCATTAGAACCTTGGAGCGATTGTATTTGTATGGATAATGATTTTGCTAGCTATATTCTAGAAGAGCAACCTAATACTAATATAGACTTACAAGACAAAATAAATACACTTTCTCATATATGTACTAATGATGTAGTGATAGATATTGACGGCAGGTTATTTAATAATACTGATTTCCAACATATTCAAAAAATCTCTCAGATATTAGACGATAGCGGTAAAGAAGGAAAGTTCCAATTAGGAAATCTATTTATTACTATACACAGACTTGAAACATACACTAAAGACTTAATTAACTTATGAAAAAGTATATAGTAGAATTTACTCTTGTAGACGGGAAGGTAGAAGAAATAGAACTTACCACAGATAGATTAGATTGGTCTATCCAACAGTGGAGTAGAAACAGAGCTGTAAGCAGCCATAAAGTAATATCAGAAGGAAATAACAATTCCCAACAAATGCTGTTTGGGTAACTATTTATTAATATGAACAAATTAGAAACATACGTTAAAGAGATAATATCAGAAGCTACTAAGATAAACTTTGCAGGCCATACATTTCTTCTTAAGACAGATACAAATGAAGATCCTACTAAAAAAGGAGTTAAAGTACAATTTGTTCCTACTGAGTTTGGAGCACTATCTAGAACAGAGCAAAATGATATTGCTATTGAATTAGAAGAAAGATTAGAAAAAGGACTTGCTGATTATGATTTGAGAGTAGAAAGAGATAGAAACCTTAAAGATAAGTCTATCATTGGATTCTTTATTTACATAGAATACTTTGATAAGTTAGTTAGAAAAGCATTATCCGGCAGTAGCCCAGACATTCCAGTAGATGACCAAGATATTGAATCCTAAAAAAAGACTAAGGCAGGTATTATTTTCTATTCATCCTTTGAGTTATAGAATCAAACAAAGAGGATTAGACAAACAATCTATGGACAAAAACTTATTTATAGAAGTTATTCAGCAACTCAAAAAAATTGAAGATCGTAGAGACTTTATGAATTCAGAGATAGGAATGGACATGACTGCTTACGAAGATCAGTTCTTCCATGTTATAGAGAACCTTATGAAGATGCACTTTAGCAAAGAACAATTAGGATTAATACAAACCTACCTCTACACCTTATCCCCAGATAAAGAATGGGATGGTACCATTACAATGGAAAAAAATAAAAATACTAAAGTCGTTCCCTTCAAAACTCCTACTCAAGTATGGGAAGTTATTAGCAATTTAGATGCTTAATTAGTTGCTTTTTCCATTTTTTATTCTTATATTTATATCTAATTAAAAAACGGTTATATGACTCAAACTATGCAAAGTATCCAAATGTTAAATTGCCCATCATGTAGTGAATCAACTCTCCATCCTAAGAGAAAGGAAATGGGCTATCACGTATGTGTAAATTGTTCTACAGCTAAGCCCGTAGTAGGTATTACTACTGTAGAAGGTTCTGGTGATCATACTTATAACGATATTATAATTATGGATCAAGACAGAGCAAGAGCGATTGCATTAAAAGAAGCTGAGCTTTCTGGAAGGACAGTTCATATTGAAATGTTAGATTTAGATACAGATGAATCAGCCATATCACAATCAGTTAAGGAGAGTGTTACTAATGTCTTAAATGATGAAAAAGAAGATGTTTTTATTTCTTCTGTAGACGATACTCCTCAAGGAATTCAAGGTATAGATTACTAAATGGCTCGTCCTTCTAAGATATTAAACAAGGAAGACATCCTTAGAGCTCAGAAGATGACTCGTTCTAATATGGCAGCAGCCAGATATCTTCATGTATCTTATAATCACTATAAGAAATATGCTAAGATGTATAAAAACGAAGACGGAGCAACTCTTTTAGATTCTCATATGAATCAAGAGGGCAAAGGTATTCCTAAGTTTTTAACTAATGGTGGGAAAGAGCCACCGTTGATAGATTTAATTGAGGGAAGGATTCCTGTAGAACATTTTGATGCTTCTAAGATTAAGCAGAGACTTATCTTTGAAGGTATGATAGAAGAAAAATGTACTAAATGTGGATTTACAGAAAGAAGAGTTACAGATACTAAAGTACCAGTTATACTTAACTTTAAGGATGGTAACAGAAAAAATTATCATTTAGATAATTTAGAGTTTCTCTGCTACAATTGCTCTTTCCTATATGCAGCATCGCCTATAGAAGAGAAACAAGCAGAGCAAATGGAAGACTACGTTGAACACGCTGATAAAGAGTTCGACTGGGAATTGGATAAACATCATATAGAGCATCTTAAAGAATTAGGACTGTATGAAGATGATAAAGAAGACGGAAGTGAATTTATTTCTAGACTTTAAAACTATTTATTACCATGGCAAAAAAGAAACCTAATAAATTTTCCACCTGGAAAAAACGTAAGCCATTAGAAAGAAAGGTTGCAGACGATCTGGTTAAGCAATCAGAACTCAACGATAAGTTGAGAGAAAAGAAGTTAGGAACAGACTTCCTAGACTTATTTTAACTTAAAATTATTTTATGAAAAACTTATTATTAACTGTTATAGTGAGCTTGCTATCTACTTTTGTGATGGCGTTTACAATGTATAGTCGAGAAGAAGTAGAATCAGAAGTAGAACCTCCTTCGAGGCCCTTGGCCTTAGAAGAATTACCCCCAGTAAAAATAGAAGCTCCAAGAGTGGAGCTCATAATGAAAAACCATAGTAGGTTCTTAGAAGACTTAGGAATGAGAGAGTCTTCCGGAAACTACAAAGCTGTCAACCAATTCGGATATTTAGGAAAGTATCAGTTTGGTAGAAAGACTCTTAACGCATTAGGATATAAAAATGTATCCAATAGAGAGTTTTTAGCTAATGGTTCTATCCAAGAGGAAGCTATGTATGCTTTGCTGACTCATAACAAAAAAATACTTAGAAGAACTATTAGTAAGTACTCTGGTAAGACCGTAAACGGTATTTATATAACTGAATCTGGCATTTTAGCAGCAGCACATTTAGCTGGACCAGGTAATGTTAGAAAGTTTTTAAGAAAAGGATATGAGTTTAAGGATGGTAACGGAACCAAAATGACATCATATATGGTAAAATTTAGTAATTATATATTAGAATTTTAATATGAAAAAGGTTATATTATTAGGAACAAATGAACTTTTAGGATACGGTTCTGAATTTCCTAGAGCTTCAATAGACTGTAAATACATTCCTAAGGAGTTTAATCCTAACAAATGGAATAAATTTAGAGAAAAAGTAAATTGGGATAGAAAATTAATTTCTAAAGAATTTAAAAGAATCTCAGATTTATACGGTTATGATTCTAATCTTCCTGATATAGTAGAGTTTAGAAAAGGTAAAGGTTGGACAGACATATTAAGTAAACGTCTTGAAGGCAAGTGCGAAGTTATAGTTCCTAAATTGAGCGGAGAAAGTTTATTTACTCTATCTTATAATTTAGTCGGAGGAATAACTAACGGGCAACAAGAGATAGATTTTCAAGACAGTGCTGCAATACTAATACTTCCTCCTACTGATAGAGATATATTTTTCAGAGCTAACAAAGGCTCAGATAAAATGGAAAATGTTACCTTATGGAACTATGCCTTAATGCTTTCTAGATGGAAAGAGTATGTGGAATCTAGATTAGGAAACTTTTATTACATTCACTTAGATGACTACCCAGAAGAGTTTTATAATAGTAAAAATAATCCTCTTCTATTTCATTTAAAAGATGATCTTTTATTTGAAGACTCTCTCTATAGTAAGATTCCAGATGGTGCTTACAAAAGAATGTATGACGGAGAACATTTAGACGGTGTGGGTCATTTATACTTAGAAGAATATTTTTACAGAACTATGAAAGAAAATGGTCATGGAAATTTGTTTTCCTGATATATTTTTCTTATATTTAGATAAATAAAAAGGTTATATTATGGCAGAGAAAGGCGGATTAGAGCAACAGAATCTTATCAACGATTATAACGTTGCAGGTTCTTTAGAGATTTTTATGAAAGATGAATGGCGTAGAGTTACTACGAAAGACTTTAGATCTTTTAATGGACCTCGTAAGATAACTCAACCTCAATATACTGAGTTAGGTAACGTAGATGTTCCCATGATGACTTATGAATACTTTGGCCCAGTTTATGCTTGGGGTACTAATAACGTAATAGATTATTCAGATACTGGCTCATTAGAGAAAGGTAAGGTATGGGATAAAGCTAGAAAAATATCAGAAAGCCGTGGTTAAATTACATTTTAAATCTACAGAAGAATTTGAAGGACTGTTTACAAATAAAACTTTAGCAGTTACTAGAGGTATCGTTCAAGGAGTAGAAAAAGCTTTACAGAGAAACGATCGTTCAGCTCCTCTATTTGATATTAGTTTTGAAAATGCTGAGAATTCATACGAAATATCTCTTCCTAAATCTCAATGGGTTCCAGCTTTAGAAAGTTGTTTAGAACATCTTCATGCAAAAGAATTAGCTGATGAACAGATAGACTGTTGGAAGTTATTAGAAGCAGCTAAAGCATGGTAGAGGATCTTAGCACCTTTGATTTTTCTAGCATTGATGGTAAACCTAGTGATATATCTGACTTATGGTTTAACTCTTATGCTAGTTGGGCAAACAGAGGAATACAATTAAGTCATTACAGTGATCCAGGTCCAGATAAATCTAAAATAGATCTATATAAAAAATATGGATGGTTAGATAAGGATGGTTCTGTTAAATTTATTACTTACGGTAACTATGAGTATGGATTCCGTACTCCTTTAATCAGTAAAGAAAGTTTAGTTGTTTGTGGATGTAGTAATACTTTTGGTACTGCTCTTAATATAGAACAGACATGGGGGTACAAACTAGCTAAAGAACTCGACCTTCCTTTAGTAAACTTAGCCCTTCCAGGAGCCTCATCTGATCAAGTCTACAGGATAGTCAAGACCTTTCTTCCTAAACTTAATCCTAAGTATATAGCATGCTTAATGCCTGATGCAACTAGACATGAATTCTTTTTTAGAAATTGGATTGATCATGAAAGCGAAGGTATTAAAGACAGTAATATTCAACCTAGGAGTGCTAACTTAAATACTTTTGAAAATAAAAAAGCTAAGAAATGGTTAAACTTTTACAAATATGCTGAAGAGTATATGAATAAGAATTGTTCTACCTTAGAGTATCAATTATCAAATTACAATCGTAACATTGATGCTATAAAAGGAATTTATAACAGCTCTTACTTTTTAAGCTCTCAAGAATATATGAATAAAGGTAATCAAAATTCATTAGCAAGAGACTTAAGACACTTTGGTGAAAATTGGCACAGTATGATAGCAAAAGATTTTTTAAAGCTTATCAAGAAATAGTTGTAAGTTACAATTTTATTTCTTATAT
>Ga0233432_10001038_pt1 | contig 26951 bp, 25 predicted proteins | sample SI_122_August201_6_FD_179870 | JGI IMG/M metagenome (GOLD analysis project Ga0233432, IMG submission 179870) | Seawater microbial communities from Saanich Inlet, British Columbia, Canada - SI_122_August2016_10_MG | ecosystem: Environmental > Aquatic > Marine > Inlet | place: Canada: British... | reverse complement strand
CTCCGGTTGGTCTTAATCATGTTTTTCTCACTAGCTCAGGCTCTGAGGCCTGCGACACCGCCCTCAAAATAGCGTTGGCCTATCATCATTCAACAGGCGAGGTCCAGAGAACGCGCTTCGTAGGACGCGAGAAAGGCTATCATGGTGTCGGTTTTGGAGGTATTTCTGTTGGAGGAATTGATGCCAACAAAAAAGCCTTTAAAGCGTCATTGCTGCCTGGGACTTTGCACTTGCCTCATACACATAATTTGTCAAAAATGGCTTTCTCAAAAGGACAGCCAGTTTGGGGTGATCATTTAGCAGATAATTTAGAGGCTCTAGTTGATGCAAATGGTTCAGAGACAATAGCCGGCGTGATTGTTGAGCCGATGCAAGGATCGGCTGGTGTGATCGTACCACCGCTTGGCTATCTGAAAAAGCTGAGGAGTATCTGTGACGCGCATCAAATTTTATTGATTTTTGACGAGGTGATAACGGGATTTGGGCGATTAGGAGAATGGTTTGCGGCCGATAGGTTTGGAGTTATTCCCGATATGATCATTTTCGCGAAAGGCGTCACCAGTGGTGTCGTTCCTCTAGGGGGTGTCATAGTGCGAGACAGTATCTATAACGAGATCATGGTTGGCCCGAGTCATTTAGTTGAGTTTTTTCACGGCTACACTAACTCTGGTCATCCGCTGGCCTGTGCTGCGGGCATTTCGGCTATCAATGTTTACGAGAGCGAGGGTTTATTGGCTAAATCTCGTAAGCTTGAGATCGAACTTGAAGAGGCAATTCACTCTTTGCGTGATGAAGCGCATGTGGTTGATATAAGAAACATTGGGATGGCAGCTGCTATAGAATTTGAAACACGTAATAATCAAACCTCGATGCGTGCTATGGAGATATTCCAATACTGTTTCGACCATGGAGTCATGGTCCGCTACACGGGCGATATAATTGCGATTGGTCCTGCCTTAGTTTGCGACGAGACAGAGATAGAGGTCATAATTGAAACAATACGATCGGCCATTCGTGCCGTCGCATAGGATTTTAGCTACGAGGTTAAATATAGATGAAGAATGAAGAGACTATGCATGCTGATGATATAGGCCAATGGCGCCTTAATAATGTGCCTGCCTATAATAAAAATAAAATGAAGCTCGGAGTGTTTGCTACTAATTGCAGTAATGGGACTACGATGACGCATGCACCAACGACCTTCGAACCCACCTACAAACATAACGTTAAAATAGCTAAGCTTGCCGACACTTTGGGGTTTGAACTACTTGTGCCCGTAGGCAGATGGAAGCATTTTGGAGGGAGTACTCAGTTTAACGGAGACAATATGGAAGTGTATACGTGGGCCACAGCAATGGCCTGTAATACTTCTAAGATTATGGTGTGTGCAACTTCTCATACCCCCACCGCACACCCTCTGTTCGCTGCAAAGCAGGGTTCGAGTATCGATAACATTTCGGGAGGGCGATTTGCCCTTAATATAGTGTGTGGTTGGTTTCGACCTGAAATTGAAATGTTCGGTAAAGAACAGTTACCCCATTCGGAAAGATATGCAATGGCGCACGAGTGGGTAACTTGCGTTAAGAAGGCTTGGTCGGAGCAAGATTTTAGCTTTCAAGGAAAGTATTTTTCCATCAAGGAAGGTTTTTTGTCACCCAAGCCGATACAGAAACCGGGCCCTATTTTACTCAATGCCGGAAACTCTGAGGATGGCCGAGAATTTTCAGCAAGAGAAATGGATTTTAATTTTATCACTATGGCGACACCAGAGGAGGCCGGCAATCTAGTCAAAGACATCCATAAGCGGGCAGCTATTTATAAAAGGCAGTGCGGTGTCATGAGCCAGGCATTTGTTTGCTGTCGTGAAACAGAAAGTGAAGCTCGCGCAGTCTATGACACCATTCTTGAGCAGGGCGACTGGGATGCGGCTAGAAACGTTATGGAACTGCTGGGAATTGAGAGTGGATCGTTTGATGCTACTATCAAACAGTTTGCAGAGCGATTTGTGGCGGGATGGGGAGGGTACCCGTTAGTGGGTACTCCAGAGCAGGTGGTTGAGAAGATGAAAGAGCTGGGTGATTTAGGTGTTGAAGGGCTTATTTTATCTTGGCTTGACTACCATGAAGAGCTGGAATTTTTTGGAGATCGTGTGCTCCCTTTGATGGAACAAGCTGGATTGAGACTACCCAAGATCGGATAGATAATTAATATGGAGAGTAAATTGTGGGACGACTAGAAAATAAGGTTGCGATAATCAGTGGTGCGCTAGGCGGACAAGGACAGGTAGCAGTGAGCCGATTCGTTGCAGAAGGGGCTAAAGTTGTGGCAACAGACATGTCACCTGAGCCTGACGGAAGGGTGGCTGAGTTAGTTTCAGAGACTGATGCGGCTGTGGCATATATTGGTGGAGACCTCTGCGATTACAGTCTTTTAGATAGAATTGTCGAGCTTGCTATAGCTCGATTTTCAGGACTAGATATCCTCTTCAGTAATCACGGAATTATGGTAGGTAAACCTTTTTTAGAGACTACCGTAGAGGAGCTTGATAGCGTGCTGACGGTGAATTTACGCGCACCATTTCTTCTCAGCCAAGTCGCTGCGCGAGAAATGTCAAAAAGAGGAGGAGGCTCAATTATTCATAACTCGTCTGTGGGAGGATTGGTAGGGTTCCCAACCATGGCGGCCTATGGCGCTTCCAAAGGAGGGCTAGCTCAGCTGGCACGTTCTATGGCGACTGACCTTGCGGAATACAACATCAGAGTGAATGCTATTTGCCCTGGCGTTGTAGATACTCCGATGCCTGAGCGGTACGTAGAGGGCTTAGGTGTCAATAAAGAATCAGTATTTGCAGAGATGGAGGGGATGCATTTAATGAATAGGTTGGGACGTCCCGAAGAAATTGTTAATGTTGCATTATTTTTAGCCTCTGATGAAGCTTCTTTTATGACCGGAGCGGTAATCCCCGTAGATGGCGGGCTGTCTGCGATTTAATTTATTAAAAGTATCAAATACGGAGTAAGTAGAATGAGTTTGGTTTTAAAAAGCGAGAGTTTCAAAGATGGTGATAGGCTAAAGACGCCGCATGTTTTATCTGAGGCGTATGGCTTTGGTTGTACTGGCGGTAATTTGTCACCTCAGTTAGCGTGGAGCGGAGTCCCTGAGGGGACAGAGAGTTTTTCGTTGACTTGCTATGATCCTGATGCGCCGACAGGAAGCGGGTTTTGGCATTGGAATGTAGCTAATATTCCGGCTAATATTTTCTCTTTAGAACTAGGATCAGGGGACCTTTCGGCGGGGAAAATGCACCCTGATGCGGTGGAAGTTAGAACGGATTTTGGAGTCCCGGGATATGGCGGCCCTTGCGCGCCAGAAGGTTCAAATATCCATCGATATATTTTTACTGTCCATGCTGTAAACGTAAAATCACTGCCTGTGACACCAGATACTACGGCTGCAATACTTGGGTTTTACCTAAATTTTCACACTATAGAGAAAGCGAGCTTAATTGGGTTGTTTAGTCGGTAGGCGTTTTTAATTAAGGAATTTAATTTATCTAAGTTCATTTGCTTAAGGGGAGCAAGGTAATGCGATTTGGGATAATGTATGATTTTAGAAACCCACAAAGATGGCATATACCGTCGGCACGGTTTTATCGAGCGATGCTCGACCAGATGGTCGAGGCAGAGAGAATAGGCTTCGACCATGTTTGGTTAACTGAACATCATTTCACCGAAGATGGCTACAACCCTTCATCCTTATCTATGGCTGCTGCTGTTGCGGCGGTAACTTCACAAATCAGGATAGGCACTTTCATACTGCTATTGCCTTTTATTCATCCTGTCAGGGCCGCAGAAGATGTTATCTTGGCGGATATTATTTCTGATGGCCGATTTGATTTAGGAGTTGGTCAAGGCTATACCCATGATGAATTCAATGCATTTTGTATAGACCGTAAGGAAAGAGCACCGAGGCTTTCCGAAGGTATTGAATTGATGACGAAGCTCTTCACAGAGAATAACGTCACTTTTAATGGGAAGTACCACCAAGTGTCTAATATGACATTATCCCCCAAAGCCATTCAAGCGCCTCACCCACCGCTGTGGATCGGAGCTCGCGGCCCTAAAGCCATCAGGCGAGCAGCGGAAATGGGGGCTAACCTGATGACTACGCTGGGGCCAGATCCGGCGCCATTGTATATAGATACGCTTAAAGAGCTCGGGAAAGATCCTGCCAACTTTAAAATTGCGCAACTCAGGATGGTTTATTGTGCCGATTCTGAAGATCAGGCTTGGGAAGATATTCAACATCACTTAGCCCATGTTTTCGGCTATTACGAAGCTGTGCTGAAAGAAGCTGGTGATGTTGAGGGTGATGAGCTGTCTATGCCATACAATTCCCCAGAAGAGATCCGAGACTCTGTTTTGGCGGAGACTGCAATCATGGCGGGCACAGTTGAGCAAGTGGCAGACAAGATGTCTGACTTTAAAAAGAATTTCGAATGCACAGATTTCATCCTTTCGAGCCACTTTGCTGGGATTGATCCTAGGAAAAGTTCCTATTCAAACGCACTTTTCGCAAAACATGTGATGCCTAAATTTAAAGCCTCCTAGCGTGGAAAGATTTCGGTAGCCCTTCTGTTTTAGCTAACTGTCGGTTTTTTTGTAATCGATTACTTGCATCGCAATGATTGCGAGAAGCACGATGCCTCCTCCGACTGCTTGGGGAAATTCGAGTACTTCACTAAATAACATCCAGGCTGCGATCACTGCAACGACAGGTTGGATATTTACTGCCATACCTGCCTTGAGAGCGCCGATTCTAGAAATTGCGTAAAGATATAAAGGTGTACCGCCACTTTGGAACAGTCCGACTCCGAGTGTCCCGGCCCAACCTGTCCGACTTGTAGGTAAATTTAGAGAGCCAAGAAATAGGCAGATAGCAATCAACGTGATTAAGCTGAAGCAGCTGATATGGAACGCTGTGACAAAAGCATTTTGAGCACCGAAATGCTGCCTTATCTGGATAGCATTAAACGCCGTGGCTACAGCTCCCATAAGAGCTAATGCCCCGCCTCTCCAGTCTATAGCTTCTGAAGATGCACCGAGCATCACAATAAGCCCGGAGAAGGCAACAATAATTGCGATTAATTTTGATAAGGTAACTTTCTCTATACCAAACATGAACACTAACACAGCGATCATTACAGGGAAGGTGAAAAATATTAATGTTGCGAGGCCGACCGAGATGAATTTAATAGATCCTAGATAGCCTAAGGTCATCAATACAAAAAGAATGCCGTTTACTATTGTTGGCTTCAATAGAACTCTCGACAATGTGTAATCTATTTTTGTAATCAACAGAGCTAACCAGAGAAACACTACGACAATAAACGTTCTTATTGTGACTAAACTGACGGCATCTATCCCGCCGTCATAGGCATATCTGGAGACCACTGCCGCTCCCGCCAATAAGGTGCCGGCGAGAAGCGCACAGAAAAACCCCTGCATGTTGGTTTTAGGATTGTTTGACATGGTCACTCCAGTTTCGTGTCACAAATTATGGAGAGTGCCCTTAATCTCTACCTACAGGACCTGTCATAGTAAAGTTACAAGTCACCCGGTGCTTTTAGGAAAAATGATACCCGGCGTAATTTTCAGCTTGAACCGCTTTACACTTTCGTTCGTAACGTTGGAAGCCACCGACATAAGGCATGAATATCCGAGGTTTCCCCGGAATATTTGCGCCTAAATACCAAGAGTTACAGGTCGGGTAGATAGTTGTATCGGCGATATTATTAATATGTTCAACCCAATTAATTTCAGCAGTTTCGCTCGCTTCTATTGTCATGAGATTATTGTCTTCAATGTGTTGAATACATTCGGATATCCACTCCCCGTGCTGCTCCGAACCAACTACCATGTTTGCCAGTACGGATGGGCTCCCAGGACCTGTCATAATAAATAAATTCGGAAAACCAGAGACTGATAAACCAAGGTATGAAACTGGCCCTGCTTGCCATTTTGATTTGAGTGATTGTCCATTTCTTCCTTTAATATTGATCCTATCGAGCGAGCCTGTCATGGCATCAAATCCCGTGGCAAAAATGACATTATCTAATTCGAAGTGACGGTCTGCAGTTTCTATCCCATTTCTAGTGAACGAGATAATAGGGGAGGCTAACACATCTATCAGAGAGACATTCTTTTGATTAAAAGCTTCATAGTAACCTGTGTCCGAACATGGTCTTTTACATCCGAATAAATGATCGGGACTTAGCTGTTTAGCAGTTTCGGGATCTTCAACGATCTCTTCTATTTTATTACGGATAAAGTTGACAGCAGTTTCGTTAGATTTCTTGTTTGACACTAGATCATTAAAGCAGGTGAGAAAGGAGAGCCCACCTTTTTTCCAATAGTCTTCATAGACCTCATTACGCTCCACGTCGTCGGCTTCTAACGCACCCTGTCTCCGGGGTAAGCTATTGCAGGCCGCTGGCAATCCTCGTTGTTGTTTTCGAAAGGCGGAGTAATTTGATTTTAGAGAATTCTGGTCTTGATCGCTTAGCGGTGTATTTCCTGCGGGCACTGAGAAATTTGGGGTGCGCTGAAAAACGAAAAGATGCTTAGCTTGCTGGGCAACTATCGGGGTAGACTGAATCCCAGAGGACCCTGTTCCAATTATCCCTACAGTTTTGCCAGAAAAATCCACTTTGTCATGGGGCCAACTACCGGTGTGGTAGGTTTTTCCTTTGTAGTCCCTCAGCCCTGGAAAGTCAGGTACGTTGGTGGAGGAGAGTGGGCCAGTGGCCATTATGCAATATTTTGCCAAATAGTTATCTTTTGTGGTTTGCACACTCCACAAGTTAGTGGTTTCCGAAAATTCACAGTTTAATACTTTTGTTTCTAGATTAATGTCGGCGCGCAGTTCAAATCGATCTGCGACATGTTCGAGATACCTTAAAATTTCTTCTTGACCTGCAAATCGCTCCGTCCACACCCAATCTTGTTGTAAGTCTTCGCAAAAGCTATAGGAGTATTCCATACTTTCAACATCGCAACGGGCTCCTGGATAACGATTCCAATACCACGTACCACCAACTCCTTTTCCTGCCTCGATAACTTTCGCTGTTAGCCCTAGTTCCTTTAATTTGTACAGCATGTACAGTCCGGAGAACCCAGCTCCAACTATTATGGCATCGACTTTTATGTCGTTGTCGTCTTTTGTCATGTGGGAGTTACCTTTTGTATTTTAATCATTACTGCTTGAGCAGTCTGTTGCTTTTCCGAAAGCATAACTATCTAAAACTATTTTTTTACATCGATTTAAATACGACAGTATATTATAAAGTACTCCTGTGTGCAGGCCTCATGGAGCATCTAAACTTACCGCTTATATCTCACGATGAAATTAATAAGAGGGGTAAAAAAAACCCGCTGGGACTAGTCGCAGCGGGCTTAAAACACTCATTGTTTTAACGGTATTACCAAGAGCTAGATACTGCAAAGACCACGGCTTCACATGCACTTTGATCGCCGTCACAGTAGTTATCAGCGTCATTCCACGAGATATCAAATGTGAAGGCCCCAAAATCTTTTGAAGCACCTACAGCATAATGCCAGTAGTCAAAACCTCCAGCAGTAGTTTTGTCTCCGGACACGTCTTGATAACCTATGTTGAAGTAGGGGTTGATACCCGCAGGCAGAGAAACACCAACCGAACTATTCACATAGATTCCATCATCGTCCTCACCGTAAAAGTCTGGAGACCAAGCAAAGCCAACAGACACGGAAGGAGCCAGCGATCCGCCAAATTCCTTACCGATAGAGCCGTAAATTTCCCAGAAGTCATAATCTCCACCAGCGGCATCTTCATTTTGACCGGTATACAAGTAATACAAGTATCCAACGTCATAGGAGAGCCCCGCAAAGTCAAAGCCATACCCTCCATAGAAATTCATCTCTAGTGAAGCGGCATCAGTCGTGGAAGGATTAAACTCCAAGCTGGAAGCCCAGGTCCCTGCATAAAAACCCGAAGAGTGCGCGTAATCCATTCCACCTTGGATAGTTGGATCTTCATTAGTTTGCGTTATCCCACGGTAAAGGTACTCAGTCGCAATCAGGACATTAGCGCTAAATGTATGGCCGGACGAGGCGTCTTCATGGTGTTCGGCCGCAGCATTAAACGAGGCGACTAGCAAGGCTGCTGAACAAGCAAATCCAATTATTGTCTTCATGAAAAATTGATTCATTTTTCTCTCCTATTTTTTTGTTAAACTTTCTTATTCTTCACATTGATATTTTTTTTGCAGACCAACACTGGTCAACACATAACAAGACCATGCATATTTGAGGCCAGCTTTTGTTTTTCAATAAAAAGGTGATAGTTACAGCTTATAGTGGCTTAATCTGTAAAGCTTTAAACCCTAGGGTTGCATTTTGGGAGCACTATAAACGGACACTTTTTTTCTAATGCACTATTAAAGAGCGCTAAGACTAGAGTCTTGAGCTATTTTTTGACATTCGTTCGTTTTGGACATCATAGAATATCCAATATGGATTATAAAGCTATGATATATAGAGGTTTTATAAGAACATTTTCTTAAGTTAAGAACTTTCCAAATATATTGGGTTCTTCACAGTAGGAGTGTGAGCAGTATTTGTATTGCTAATAGATAGATATAGCTTTAGTAGGAGGTTGTCATGAGTTAGAGTCTAGAACTTGATCTTTTTGGGTTACCTAAGGGGTTGTGCCCAATGCACGTCTGCCACAGACGAATTTACTATAATTAGAGGCTTAGCTTTGCAACAAAATAACAGACAAGTCGTTTGGATTACCGGAGCAAGCAGTGGCATTGGTGCTGCTCTTGCAAAAACGTATAGTCATAAAGGTGCTAAATTATTGCTTACTGCTAGAAATAGCCAGAATCTCGAGCTAACTCGCGCGAGCTTGTCGGCCCCCGAACTTGCCGAGATTTATCCGGCAGATGTCACTATTAGGGAAGACATGTCTCATTTGATGGATAAGTTCGACAGTCTAGGGTCGTTTCCTGATACGATTATTTTAAATGCTGGGACTTATAAGCCAATGTCCGTAGCCGATTTTTCGAGTGGCTCAATTAGGGAGATAATGGATTTGAATTTCCATAGTGTCGCTCTAGCTATAGAGTTATTGCTGCCCAGACTGAAATCAAGAGGTACGGGGCATATTGCAGTTGTATCATCCTTGGCCGCCGATAAAGGGTTCCCCTTTGCAGGGGCCTACAGTGCCAGCAAGTGCGCCTTGGTGCGCCTGTGCGAATCCCTTCAAGTAGAATTGCTGGATTTAGGCATATATCTTTCTGTTGTGCAACCTGGCTTTGTGAGCACTCCTTTGACAGCCAAAAATAAATTCCCTATGCCTTTTATGATAGGGGCAGATGATGCCGCTTCTCTAATATTTAAAAAGCTACAAAAAAAGCACCTATCTATTCGGTTTCCGTGGCAAATGTCTTGGATAATGAGGGTTATCAGCTGCCTGCCTGAGTCTCTAGCGCTTAAGGTTAATCGCTGGATGGCTAAATGATCAATGAGCTAATGCGACTGCGCAACTTAGGGCGCTACGTAGTCGCATTGGAGTCACTGAACCTTGAGAATATTGATGCATTAGTTACTTTGGTGGCGGAAGATGTCGTTTTTTTTGATCCGTTTAATGACACGCAAGGCAAAAGGGCTTTTCACAAAATTTTCTCTGATATGCTCCTTAATATGAAAAGCCACGACTTTCATGTAACACAAACAGCAATATCAGCACCTGTCGAGGGAGTTTCGATTGCTTTTTTGAAATGGGAACTAGATGCTGTTATTAGTAAGTCCTTGGGAGGTAGTTGGCATGTGAAGGGTTGCTCTGAGATCCATTTTTCTCCAGAAGGACTGGTTACCGCTCATATAGACTTCTGGGATGTGGGCAGAGACTTTTATGAAAAAATACCTATTTTGGGTAAACTTGTACGATTCATAAGAGGTCGCTTAAAAAGTTGAAATATCTAGTGACACTGATTCGGGACGGTCATCCAATCTAGAGTCACGGACATACTAAATATGTTTCAGAGTGATCTGTACCACATCAGTGCTTTTTCGTTGGAATCCGGTTTCACAGTAGACGAGATAGAATTCCCACATTCGTCTGAATGACTCGTCAAAGCCAAGCTCGAGTGCACTGAGCCAATTCTCTAAAAATTGATTGCGCCAAAGCGAGAGAGTTTTGGCATAGTCGTTCCCAAAAGAAATACTATCGATGATCTCTAGTCCTGACTCTGCGAAAGTTGACTCGAGCACGGAATAACTTGGGAGCATGCCCCCGGGGAAAATGTAGCGCTGAATATAGTCAGGAGTGTCACTATACGAGTCGAAGCGTTCTTCTTCAATAGTTATTACTTGCAAGACTGCGGTACCATTTGTTGATAGTAAACTTTTTAATTTCTGGGCATAAGTATTCCAGTATTCCTTTCCCACTGCTTCAAACATCTCTATCGATACTATGTGGTCGAAACTACCTTCGACATCGCGATAATCACAGATTTCTATATTGACATTCTCTCTCTTTTTTCCATGATGTAATCTTTTTAGCGCGTAGTCAGTTTGTGCTTGTGAAATTGACACGCCTAAAATACTGGCTTTTGTTTGATTTGCGGCATGCTCTAGGAATCCGCCCCATCCGCAGCCTATCTCGAGCAGCGAGCTACCGGGTTGCACATCCAGTACATCGAGTATTCGTTGATACTTGCTTTCTTGCGCTTCTTTAAGAGTTACATTTTTCCCCTTAAATAACGCAGAGGAGTAGGTCATAGTCTCGTCCAGCCAGAGGTTGTAGAAGCTGTTTCCAAGGTCATAATGATACGCAATGTTCTTTCGAGCCTGCTTCTTTGAATTTATTTTTCCCTTATGACTCTTTATATCTCCTAATCTGAGTAACTTCCTGCTGCGTTTAGGACCATCAAGTTGTTTCTCATTAGTGGCAGCGAAAGAAAGTAGTATTTTAAGGTCTGGAGTACTCCAGTCTTGGTGGATATAGCTTTCGCCAAACCCTAACGAGCCACGCGTAATAACAGCCCAAAGTGGTTTCCAGTTATGTAGATGCCATACCGCGATAGCGGCGCGGTCTTTTTTAGCTTCAAACTTCCATAATCGGTCCGATGGAGTTTGGATGTGCAGACAACCATATTGAAGATTTCTGAAAAAAAAGCGCAAGATAAATTTTAATAGTGTTTCGAATATGAGAGATATGAACAAAGTTTTATTTTTCCGGCGCATTATTTTTCCTAGAAAATAGTTTGGTTGTGGTTTTTACATGTTTCACAAGCGGGATGCCTTTAGCCCAAATCCGTAAAGCTTCGAAGTGGATCCCCAAAGTTACTTTCCACGTTAGTGCAGGATATTGCGCTATCAGTTTTAGTAAATTTCTGATCGTGAAAGACCTGTACTTTCCTGAAAATGTCGCGGTCAGAACTTTAGTATTATCTTTGAAATAATCTATCTTGAGCCTCAGTTCTTCAGAAGGTCTGTCTATCTGAAATTGATAATGTCCAGACATGCTGAAAAAAGGCGAGACAAATAGCGCTTTTTCACAAGATTGTTGAATAGGTGTCGAATTGTCCAACACAGGGCATAGATAATGGGTGCGCTCTCCAAAAGTGTTGTTAACTTCATATATTATCGCGACTAGAAAATCTATTTTGTCGTAACAATAAATAACAGAGATTGGATTAAATACGTACCCTAAAATTCTGGGCATGGCGAGGATTTGGAAGCTGAAAGGACCATTCTTAATCCCTTTATGCTCCAAGAAGTCTTCAGCCCATGCTTTAAGGCTCTCCTCTCCGGCGCCATGGCGCCGGTCGTAAAAACTAAACCAAGCAGGCCCATTTCTTTTGAAAATTAGAGAGTTATGATTTATTGACTTTTTTTCATCGAGGTCAATGAGGAAATAAAAAACCGAGTATAAAAATTGGTGCTTAGGAATGGAGTGTCGTTGGTGGAATACTTTACCGGTATAGATCCCTGTTGTCATTTTGCCCTGCAGAGAATAGTCCTTGGATACTGACATTAGTCATAGCTCGAAGGTAAGCGGTTATATCCTGCGTGTTCCCAGGGTGGAGGACTACCAAGTTGGCCTGCTACCCACAAACCCGATTGAATACCATCTTCATGAAAGCCGTGTCCCAAATAGCTGCCGCAGTACCAAGTTCGGTGAGAGCCTTGCAAGCTTATAGAAAGGGATTGAGCAGAATCTGTTTGAGTGTTGAATATCGGATGTTTGTAGCTATATTCGCCATAGGTATGGCTACTTTTAGGAGGAGTCTCCGGGTTTAAGGTCACAAAAATATCTTTAGTAGTCGGTAAGTGTTGGAGATTATTCATCCAGTAAGTTATGCACACTCCGGATGGGGCTTCAAGCTTATGACCCCGCATATAGTTCCAGCTTGCCCAAGCTTTTTTCGAGTGTGGCATTAAAGCTGCATCAGTATGTAAGCAAGCCACGTTATTACTATACTTAAAGAAAGATAATACTTTTCTCTCTAGTGAGGTCGGATCTTTTAACAAGGCAAGAGCTTCATCTGCATGTGTTGCCATCACGATTTCGTCGAACTCGTATACGTTGCCTCGGTTGTCATGACAGTAAGCTGCATTGGCCTCACGTCTAACTTCAGTAATATGACATTCTTTATAAGTCTTAATCTGACTGTCTTTCAAAAGTAGACAAACATATTGTTTGCTTCCGCCAGCGACTGTTCTCCACTGTGGTCTATCGTGCAGTCTCAGTAGACCATGATTCTCAAAGAAGCGAAGGAAGGCACCGGATGGGTAGGCAAGGATATCTGAATCGGCGGTAGACCAAATAGCTGATGCCATGGGAAGCAAATGGTCTTCTTTAAATGTTTGTGAGTAATTTTCTCGATCCAGTAATTGTCCAATCGTCAAACCAGAAAGATCCTCGCTCATATAGCGATTTGCATTTTTATAAAAGCGTCGAATACCTTTCAACATCCGCCAAAACCGTGAATTCACTATGTTCTTCGGTTGAGCTAACAATCCACTGAAGCCTGAACCAGAGTATTCGAACTTGCCATCATCGAGTGATGCGGAAAATGACATGTCACTGGCGCAGGTATTTACAGAGAGGGAATCAAATAGGTTGACTAAATGAGGGTAATTGACATCGTTATAAACAATGAAGCCTGTGTCCACATTAAAACCTTCGCCTTGAAGGTCTATCCGGACGGTATTTGCATGCCCACCGAAGTAGGTATTTTTGTCAAACAGAGTGACGTCATGGCGTTTACTCAAGGCCCAGGCAGCAGATAAACCTGCTATACCAGAACCAACAACGCCTATTCTCCGTCGCTGGGGTTTACTATTTTTTATATTAGAACTCACAAATTTTAGCCTAAGTTTGTGTACGAACAGCCATGATCTAAGGATCAACGGCGAGAACAAGAGAAGAGTGAGCCGGTTACCGGTCTCTGTCGTATTAACTCACATTAGCTATACTAAGCAACAGGATATTAATAGACATAGTGAATATTTTGAAATTTGCCTCATCAAAGACGACTGATACAAGTGAAGCGAGAAAGCAAGAAACAGCTCTTCTGGTGCGCGTCCGCGACGACGGCGATGAGGCTGCTTTTGCGGAGTTTTTTTCGATATTCACACCCAAGCTTGTAGCTTGGGCTATTGGTCGTGGTTGCGCCTCGGGTGAAGCCGATAGCGTCGTGCAAGATGTCATGATGACTGCTTGGACCAGAGCGAAGTCTTTTGATTCTAACAAAGCATCAGCACGCACATGGATGTACACGTTAGTTAGAAATAGGATGATTGACCTTTATCGTTCCAATAAGAGACGACGCAGTGCTTATGAGGAGGCGGCTGATATCGCTAACATTGTTGATGTTACGGAGCCTGAAAAAGTCCAGTCAGATGTGGTGAGGTCTGAGATATATGAAATGTTACAGCTCCTTCCTGAGGAGCAAAGGCAGGCAATGTATAAGGTTTATTTTCTAGGCAAGTCTCATAGGGAAATTGCTGAAGAGTTATCTTTGCCTATAGGAACTGTTAAATCACGAACTAGACTAGGTTTTCAAAAGCTTCGTAAAGTTCTAGCGGAGCATGCATCATGATTCATCATCATCCGAGCGACTCATGGCTGCTCGACTATGCCTGCGGAAATGGCTTGTCGTTGTTTCAAGAAGTTCTGAAGGCACACGTTGGTGTATGCAGTACCTGTCGACGCACTGTTTTGGAGGCGGAGGAGTTAGGTGGTGAGCTTCTTGGTTTGGCAGGGCCATCTGATCGATCTTTAGAAAGGGCTCCTAGATCGAGCAAATGGGAGCAATCATCGAATGACGACATGCAACCCTCGTTTGCAGAAAACGTGGGTGAAATAGCTGATTTGGAACAGTTTGTTAGCACTTTTCTAGACAAAGGATTAAATGCTCTGCCATGGAAGACGCTTGGAGAAGGTTTGAAATTATGTCGGCTTGAAAAAAGTGGCGATACACAGATGTGGATGCTTAGAGGCCAGCCTGGTTTGGTATTGCCGGCACACAGCCATCGAGGAGGTGAGTTAACCTTAGTACTGAAGGGATCGTATTTCTGTGGATCTCAGATTTTTTCTGCAGGAGATATCGAAGAGGCGGATGAGCATTTAGAGCATCAGCCGGTAGTCACCAAGCAGGGCGAGTGTATTTGTTTGGTGGTGACGGAAGGACGTCTAAAATTTAAGCAAGTGGTCCCCAGAATTCTTCAGAAATTTATTGGTATCTAGAAGCATTCATTTCTTCTTTGTGGTGAGGTCTAACCTTTTTTTTTAGCGTGAAGAATACTATAACCGCCAGAGATCTGTTTGCGTTGGATATTTTCTAATCCTGCTTCTAGGAAAAAACTACGGTACTCGCTCTCTGTATAAGCCTGGCCGTTAGGGTACACATTTAAAAACATTACATTGACAGCTACAGCTTCTGTTGGTGATAAGCGGGAGTCATCCAGCATCCTTCCCAGCATGAATATTTCGCCATTCGGTTTAAGGGCTTTTGTGGCATTTTGCATGGTGCTTCGAGCATCTTCTGGGCTCATCACCTGGAGAACGGAACGAAGGACAATGGCGTCGAAATTAAGGGTTGGCTGAGAAGATGTGAGATCAATTTCTACAGTCTCTATAGTTTCTGCTAGACCTTCTGACTCTATACATTCTTTAGTAATAGGGACTACATTTCCAAGCTCTCCCACTGTTAGTTTTATCTTGGGGCAAAGCTTTGAAAGTGCGATTGCTAGGCCACCTGAGCCCCCTCCGGCATCGAGTAAAGTCTGGAACCGACTCATATCAAACTCTTTGTGCAATCGTCGTGCCGAGGCGCTAGCGCCGGCATCCAACCCTGTAACGAAAGATCGCAGTTCGTCATGTGTCATTTTAGAGAAATTGTGCTCTGCTATTGGAGACCCTTGCCTTATGGAGTCTGCAGTATGCATGGTGGCCGACCACAGGTCAGAATAAGCACTATGCATGCTGCCAATGTATCGATTTTTCCCTTTGATTAAAAATTCTTTAGCTTCTTCTGTATTATAGAAAAGCGGTTCTTTTACTCTTAGCAGGTTCGCACATACCAGCGCATATAATAAAGGTCTGAGTTTTAGTGGATGGACATTCAACTCTGTCGCAACTGTATCAAGTGTGATTCCTGACTCTCCTATTGCAGTAAAAACTTCTAGCTGCATTCCTGCCATCATCGAGAGAGCGGGATATACGTTAGCTAAGTGCGAATTTATTACAGTCGGCATTAACAGTGGATTTTTGGTTGACATGAATAGGTAGCCCCCTATTTTGCTGTAGTTAAATGAGTAATAGTAATTTGTTTTCATGAAAACTTAAGAAACAATCGACACCCTCATCTTCGAAAAGAGCTGTCGACTTTCAGACCTTGCTGGTTTTTTGATTGTTATAACCAGTTTCTTCCAGAGGTTAGCTCAGTGTCATCAAAATGTCACAAAACATAATTATGTTGTTCTGGTCGCTACAACAGTTTTGAGAAAATAAGATTCTAGAAAAACAAGACGTAGCAACGTAAAAAAACTATTGAATTAAAACATGGAGAAATGACAGTGAGTCTGGCTAGTAAGAGTAGTTCGTTTTTAGTAGTTGCAGGTTTTGTGTTCTTATACGCTCTTTCATTGTCAGTCAATGCTTCTAATGAGGCCCTGACTGATTTGCTAAAAGTACTAATGGAAAGAGGAACTATCACTTCAGAGGAATATTTGGCACTAAAAAGCGCCGCACATGCAGATGCTGAGAAAGTATCTTTTGTAACCCCTGAGAAGGTTATAGTGGTTGAGAAAAAGCTTAGTACCCTTGAGAGTAAAACTAAAAAATCACTTGGGAAAATCAAGTGGGCTGAAAAAGTTAAGGTCGAAGGTGACATCAGAACGCGCTATCAGTTTGAAGACAACACTGGAAGCGAAGAGAGAAGTAGAGGTCGAATTCGTTACCGCTTAGGAGTCATTGCTAAGCCGATCAGTAACTGGCAAGTAGGAGCAGGACTCGCTTCAGGTGGAAGCGATCCCCGCTCAACCAATCAAACTATGCAAGATGCCTTCTCTACTAAAAATATCAACTTAGATTATGCTTATGCTCAATACACTCATGGTAACACGGGCTTAAAAGCCGTTGCTGGTAAGTTCAAGCGTAAAGCCTATCTTTGGGCTCCTACTGATGTAATGTGGGATGGGGATATCAACCCTGAAGGTGTTGCGGTTAGCTTTGCTCCTAAGAAAGGACCTCTGTGGTTAAATGTCGGTATCCTTGTTTTAGAAGAGAACAAAAGTGCCACAAAGCACGACTCACATATGGGTTATGGGCAACTTGGGCTAAAATTCAAATCGGGTAATATGTTTGGTAAGCTCTCAGGTACTATCTATACATTCGGTCAAATGAAAACAGCTGGCTCGGATGCTTATACTGGTGCAGGTGGGACCAATACTGATAACAACCTTGGTTCATTCAACTTGGCGGGGGAAATAGGTAGAAAAGTCGGCGCGGGCAAGTTTAGTGTTGTTGGCGAGTACATTAACAACTACGAAACCAACGCAGCAGAAGATACTGCTTATATCGTTGGTTTCAAGTACAAAGTCGGCAAGTGGAAGATGAAATACTTGTATGCTGATATTGAACACAACGCAGTTCCAGATTTTTTGCCAGACTCAGACCGTTTTGGTGGAGATACTGGTATTAAGGGGCATGAAGTTGCGTTGGGATACGCGATTAACAAAAAGGTATCGGTTGGGATTGACTACTATGCGACTGAAGATTCAGTCACGAAGAAAGATCAAGATCTTTTCCAACTAGACTTGACAGTTAAATTCTAAATAAATATTTAGACTATTTGCTTGCTGAAAGCCCTGGTAGATTTTTCTACTGGTCTTTTTGCATGTGTGATGTATCAGATATATTGTGAATCTGCTTTATTATGAGTTATAAAAAGGATCCATTTATGAGCCCAATTTCCAGTTTATTGTTAATCTAAGTATTTATGTTATCTCAAGTATCGGCTAATAGTCACCAATGTCGAGCCGAAGCGGCCGAGTTGCTCATTGACTTGCGTGCACAGTCTGAATTTACTTATTCTGGCGAGGCTGTTGGCTTTGCAAGAGTCGCTTCGCTTGCTATGTGTGAGCGACTGGCCGGTGAAAAAGTATAAATAAGATTGCAATAGAGGAACTGACAGCATCTGCGGGAACCGAAGATACTTTTCTAGGTATCCCCGTTGGTAGCTCTGAGCGTAATGTAGGTCATCAGTGACTTAAGAAAATTAAATAATACCTAACTATCTGGCGTTGGGGTAATGCCAGTAAGTGAAGCTCGAGCCGAAATCTCAATCCAGTTCCCATCAGGATCTGTGACGAACCCATATCGAGCGATCTTTCCTATTGTACGAGGATTTTGAGTAATCAAACCGCCCTTTTCTTTGATAGCGGCACACTCTAAATCCGCATCATAGATCTGGACCGTAAGATATCGGAAGTTTGGTCCGACAAAACTGTCCGTTTTATAGCCAGCATGGCCTTTTGTTACGAACAGGATGGTGTCGCCACATTGCAGAGTGTTAGTTGCGACGAGATCAAAACCCATAACCTCAGTGTAAAAATTCACCATATTTCTTGGGTTGCTCGTAGAAATTTCGATCCCGATCCCGACTATACCATCAGTCCCAGGAGTAACGAGTGATACAAAGTCACCGCCAGGGTGTTTAAGCAGTTGATTAGGTAGGTTGGCGCTCGCAATTTTCAGATGCTTATATCCAGAGGCGGGTTCGTTTTGGAATGGCTTAGCGTGATGGTTCACTTTTATCACTGAACCATGAGCATCATATCTGTGCTGTGTTATGTCTTTGTTGAACTTGAGTTCATGATCGAGCTTAAGTCCTACTGTCTTACTCCAAAAGTTGTGATGGCTATCAATATCATTAGTGAAAAGCCCAATATCTAAATGATTTTTTGCTAGTCTGAGCATCTGTTCTGCCTTTACGTTTCTTAAAGTAAATCCATAGCGCCATTATCAAGTGCTTGGTACGCGCCATCAGTCACCATTTTTATGAACAGGCGGTCTCCTCGATCTGACCGCTTCACGATGACTGCCGCAGCAATAGCTACAGCCAATACCGCAAAGCTGTAGTGCATGTAATCATTCTTGAGCTGACTTAGTGCATAGTTTGAGACTCCTTCCGCTAAGAGCGTCTGATGGTATTCGCGGAGGAGATCATGTTCTACTGCTTGTCTGGTGTCTCTGTTAAATGCACTGCCTATAAAATACGCAACATCCATACCTGTCGAGAGGTAATTACTTGTTTGCCAATCAACCACGGCGACTTGTTTTTCACTGAATAGCATGTTGTCGACGCGGAAATCATTATGTGAAAAGCACTTTGGACCACTTCGAGGTTGATTCCATTTTTCGTGAGAGGCCACGTATTGGTCACACACCTCTATCACTTTGGCATCCATTTGGCTTCCATGAGTGGCCCGAAAATAATCCCATGAGCTGTGTATTAGATCAGTCGTATAAAAGCCTTGAGCACCATCAGGAACATATAGCCAGTCTTGCTTTTCCAATAAGTGATCATTCCAAAACGCAGCGTGTAAGAAAGCAGCCTCTTTCATTGCCAGTCGAGCATCATTGACAGAACAGCCAGCCATATGGTCGCCGGCAGTCGCCGGTGCAAGATCTTCGAGTAAAAGAACAAAGTTGTTCTCTTGATCTATTTCAGCTGCGTAGCATTTAGGGGTCTTTGTTTTTGTTCTATCTGCAAGCTCCCTATAGAACATCACCTCTCCACGATAGAATCCCATATCTTTTCCAGTTGTAGCCGCGACCGCACTGTTGGAAGGGAACTTGCCGACAAGTGTTTTTGGGTGCTCAAGAGATTTATCGCCATTGTACTCGATGATAAATCGTCTTGTTTCTCCAAGTTGGCCGGTACCCACTTTCTCAACCGAAAAGCTTTTGATCTCCGCTTTAATACCAGAGTTTGATAATGCTTGCTCAAGCCATTCAATAGTGACCTCATTTGGGCCGAAGACCTGTAGCTTGTTTGCAATCATAATTTGCTTCCGATGAGCCAAGATTTAGAGTTTAGCTATAACCTCATTACCAAACTCTCTTATAATATTTCTTGCATCAGTGCCACATACATTGAGTGCAAGATTAGTGATTCCCGCATCTTCAAGTTCTTTAACGCGGTCAATTATCTCGGCTGGCGAACCTGTCAAAGTGGCAAGTTTTATTAACTCTGGGGTTAGATACTCCGCCTCGCCTTTTTGCAGTTTAGTAAGGTGTCCGGCATGCATCTCCTGATATCGCTTGCTCATAGGGGTTTTCATCTTCATGATGCGCTGGGTGTAATATTTTTTTGCTAATCCGGCTACTTCGGGAGGCGCAAACGGCCCTGGCATCATTTTTTTCGGATCCCAGTTTGTGTGTAATAGAAGTATCGCTGACGGCCCAACTTGTCTAATAACTCTTGGCGACATAATGTCTTCACCCGGTCTCAGTACACACCCACTTGTCAGATTTGTTGTATATAGAGACCTCATGTTCCGGCCGTGATTTTTTGCAGCTGCTTTTATCTGCGCGATCCCGGCTTTTATGTATTCTGGGTTCAATCCTATCGTTACCCAGCCATCGGCAAGCTCACCGACCATATCGTTTGCCTTAGGACCATTGGACGCCATATATAATGGAATCCCGTCACGTACATTAATATAGCCTTCATTACGGTTTAAAAAACGGATGTCGCGCTCTATGGTGCCCTCGATATAGCGAGCTTCCTGTCCTTTAAGTAATTTTTTTATGACCTCGATTTCATGACGCATCGTTTTAAGTTTTGCAGGAGGCATGCCCATTACGTTCCTACCCGTGAAACCAGAACCTACCCCCAATATGACTCTTCCAGGAGCAAGTTCGTTAATGGTGGCGATTGAATGAGCGGTCACTGGCGCGATACGATTTCCCAGTATTGAAACAAGAGTGCCAAGTTTTATATAACGACTGTGTTCCGCAGCCAGTGCCATTGTCGCGTATACATCGCTGTAGCACATTTGGGAGTCATAGAACCATGCATGGGTGAATCCATAGTCTTCCGCCATTTTTACGTCATGGTAAGCCCTAATATAGCTGGGGAAAGTAATTCCAAAATCCATTTTTTATCCTTCTATTATTGATTTTCTGAAAGCATGAGCTGTTCTACATTATCTAAAGCTAAGTTATATAGTCCGTTAAATGCGACGACAAGCTCCGCTTCATCTAATTCTGTATCCCAGGTACTCTCCCAGGTCACCTCGCAAGAATCTTTTGAGATCGCTTTAACAGACATTCGCGCAAGATAGTTAGTTATTGGGATGGGGTTGTCTCCAACAACGCAATAACTGAAAGACATTTTATGTAAATCGAACGTTTCTAGTCTTTCCGATATTCTGCCAGGGAAACCAGTTTCTGGTGCAAGATCTGCACTTCGTAGCGAGCCTATGCCGGATCCTTCTACTACGACCGGACCTACTCCAGGTATCCATTTATCCGTACCCCCCCAGTTAGACACAAATTCCCAAGCTTTACTCGCTGGAACAGGCATGGCTTTTGTAGCGGTGACATGAGGCATATCGGTTCCTTTATGTTAATTACAGATGCATAAAGATATTACCTAATGAGCACACTTTTACCAAGCGTCCTCAAGTAAGTTAAGAATATCTGCGGATGTCCCCAAAAATCTAGGGTTAGTTGCAATCCAGATATCGAGCATGGATTCTTCTGCAAGCTTGGGTAGCAAGTCCTTAGGTACCCCCGCATCCCTTAGCCGGCCCGGTAATTCAAGTTCTGAGACTAGTGATTGCACCTGATCGGCCAAAGGATGATTAAGATTGCCCATCGCAGCAGCTAATATTGCTTGGCGATCGGCATTCGTTGAACTGTTGTATCGGAGAACATGCGGGAGCATGACACACGACGTTTCCCCGTGGGGCATCCCGGCCGTACCACCTAAAATATGACCAATGCCATGACTTGCTCCTAGATCTACCCCGTTAGCCACACCTTGTATGGAGAGCCATGAGCCAACTAAGCATTCTAAGCGGCTCATTTTGTCACTTGGGTCAGCTTTACATTTAGGTAGTGCGCTGGCTAACAGGTTTAGGCCATGAAGAGAGCTAGCTTCCACTAATGGATTAGCGTTTATAGAGCAATATGTTTCTATCGCATGGTCAACCGCTCTTACACCCGTGCCAAAGAATAGTCGGTCTGGTGTGACACTCGTCATTTCCGGATCTAAGATGACTACATTGGGAACCATTCCATTGTGGAAAAACAGTTCTTTCCTCGGTATCGTTTCATCGGTAATTCCAGCGAAGCCGGTATACTCGCCAGCGGACAATGTCGTAGGTATTGCGATGTGTTTAATTTTTGGAGAATTTAGCTCATCGGATGCTAATTGGCCAATGCCATTCTTTGAACTCACTCCATTTTCGAGCGCTAGACAGGCAACTTTGGTAGTGTCGCAAACAGAGCCTCCACCTAAAGTAACGACAATATTCGCACGTTTTTCCTTTAGTTCTTTTGCAAGTGTAATGACATCTTGGCGTGGTGAGTGAGCTTTGAGTCCTTTGACTTCGCCAACACATACTTTGCCTAACGCTTTTTTTACGATGCCTGCTAGTCCGCCAATCTTTGTGAGACTAGTATTAGTTACAAACATCACCATTGGATCCGACGTATCACCGATCGCTTGGTTAAGTGCCTCAATTAACTCCTTGCCGTAGATTACTTCCTGTATCGCACCTGTTTTGTAGTGGCCTTTGAAATTCATACGTCTTCTACTCCTTAGTCTAGCTTAATTTGCTGATGACGCCCATCTCATACAATAGAGGCATTATTTCTTTTCTAAATCTTATCGTATCCTGCAGATATGCTTGAAATATCATAAGTACTCCTTTTAACCCTGCATCATGCATAGTTTTTATCTTTGTTGCGACTTGTTCAGCAGTGCCAATGACATGAACAGCGCCCGCCCCTACCGTCATCATGTCTAGTGTGAATTGATCAAACGATCCACTGCCGATTGCTAGCCCATCTAGCCAATTTTGGGCCGCAACTTCATCTTTTTGAGCAATAATTTTCTCCAACTCATTTTGAGCTTCGTCTTCGGAATCACGCCATAGAACAAACGGGAAAGCGGCACATTCGACTTGTTTTTGTTTTTTGGCTGCTCGCAGAGAGATATCCTCCACAATCGAGGAAATCGCCTCAACGGTTGGTGTAGAGATAAAGGCCCAGTCGCATAAGCTAGTGGTCATTTCCTTCGCATCTTCGGATGTGCCAGCATTCGCTATTTCAGGCATCCGTTTCGGCTGAGGCAAGCAGTATCCGTCTTTGACGTCATACCAAGCTGAGTGGTGATTAAAAGTGCCTGGTGTATCTGCCCATAAACCCTTCAGAATTTCTATAAATGCAGCAGTTCTCTGGTAGCGCTCTTCATGCGGCAGGAGTTTAACTCCCATCATTCCAAATTCCTTTTCACTCCACCCGCTTACTAAATTTACTCCCCATCTACCCCGGCTGATGTGATCTAGAGTCGCTCCCATTTTTGCGACTACTACCGGATTAAAGACCGGGACGTGCACGGTCGAGAAAATTTTGATTTTAGAAGTGACGGCCAATAACGCTGCGGCCCATGTCATCGTTTCTAATGAAGTCCCTAGATAATCTGTCTCCCCTCCAAATCCGCGCCATCGGCTGACGGGAAACAAGAGCTCAAAACCTGCGCTTTCGGCAGCAAGCGCTATACTTTTATTCGACTCGTAAGGCCACTCATCTTCAACTATCCGATAAGTTGAGATTGCAGACATGTTCGAGCAATTTGGCATGAACAATCCGAGTTTCAAATAATCTTCAATTGACGACAATTTTTAATTCCTTTCTCTCAACAGCCTTGGGAGTATTAAATTTCTGCACTAACAGCTAAGAATATATCGCGGTTTCTAAGTTTTCGGGTTAAGTATCTAGCTAGTGTTTTAGTATCCGCTTCTTGCGGTAATATACAGAACATATTCTAACTATAAACAATTTATTGAGTGCAAAAACGTTTAAATCACGATAGGTTGAAATATCTTTAAGTCGGGGAGCGTAAATTATGTTGATGCTTGAGGGAGTGAAGGTGCTAGACCTTACCCAGTATCTGGCAGGACCAACGGTAGGAAGACTAATGGCTGAGATGGGTGCTGAGATTTACAAAGTAGAAATCGGTCCAAGTGGCGATCCCTCCAGAGGACTTCCTATTACTGAAGATGGGCGGAGCGGTTATTTTATCCAGCAGAATAGAGGAAAAAAAAGTATCGGGCTTGACCTGCGAAATCCAGAGAGTGTTGGCATACTTCATGATTTAATTCGAAAGGTAGATGTCATAGTTGAGAACTTTGGTCCAGGAGTGATGGAGAAAAAATCACTTGCTTGGTCAGATGTGCAGAAAATAAACCCTGAAGTAGTCATGGCTTCCATTTCTGCTTATGGCAGAGAAAGTCCTTTGTCTCATAAAACTGGATTTGATTGGGCTGCGCAGGCATTTTCTGGACTTATGCATATGAATGGAGAGCGCGACGGCCCACCATTACCCGTCGGCATAGGTATCGCAGATGTTGGAAGTGGGGTACACGCTTTCTCCGCAATCGGTTATGCCTTGTTTCATCGGTCTCGGACCGGGAGAGGTCAGTGGCTAGATATTAGTATGGTGGATGCGATGTTTCATAACCACGATATCTCTTTGCAGGGCTACTCGCTTACAGATGGTAAGTTTAGGCCGCACCGTCAAGGTGCTCACCATGAGTTAATAGCACCTTTTGGAACTTTTAAAGGTCCTTCGGGGTATATTGTGATTTTAACGCTTCAGCCTCAATGGAAGAACGTATGTGTTGCTATTGGTCGACCTGATCTAGAATTAGACCCTCGGTATCGTGAGCCAAAGGATAGAGGGGCTAGGCAGGATGAAATTATCGACATAATTGAGGCATGGATGGCAACTTACCCGGACAATGAGACTATCCTTAATCATTTAGATGAACATCGGGTGCCCACTGCCCCGGTTATGGATCCCGTTGATGCGATCAATCATCCTTATTTCAGGGAGCGAGGTATGATCAAGGAAATTGATGACCCCGTTATGGGTAAGCTTACAATCCCAGGTTTCCCTCTTAGGTTCTCGGACCAGCCTGAAAGGCTCGAGCTAGTAGCACCTACTTTGGGCCAACATAATCAAGAAATTCTTGAACAGGTTTTAGATTATTCCGAAGAAAAAATAAACGAGCTTAAGGCGTCCGGAGTATTAGTTTCTGGTCCTCGCTAAAAAGAATAGAAAGGGAAGAGGAAAGTAAAATGCATGAGATTTTAAAGTGTTCGATGATCGAGCAAGCCAGATTAGTGAAGACGGGAAAAGTATCCCCTCGCGAGTTACTCGAAGCAGCTATAGAGCGCATTGAAGCCGTGAATCCTCAATTGAACGCGGTTGTCCTTCCCATGTACGCTTTAGCTGAAAAAGCCTTGTCTGAGCTAAAAGGTAGTGAACCTTATGCGGGAGTTCCGATGCTCCTCAAAGACGTTTTAGCTGAGTATGCCGGTTCTCCAATGACAGAGGGATCACGCTTCCTGCAAGGATATGTCTCGTCTCGAGATTCTGAGTTGGTTCGACGTTATCGTACCGCTGGTTTCATCGTATGTGGTAAAACTAATTCTCCTGAATTTGCATCAATGCCTACGACAGAGCCAGAGTTATATGGCCCTACAAAAAACCCTTGGGACCTTTCCCGGTCGCCGGGAGGTTCCTCTGGAGGGTCAGCTGCAGCAGTAGCTTCCGGAATGGTTTCTGTCGCACATGCAAATGACGGTGGCGGATCGACTCGTGTGCCGGCATCGGCTTGTGGTTTGGTTGGTTTGAAAGGGACTCGAGGACGGAACCCCATGGGACCGGATTATGGTGAGATTGGGGCTGCTGGTTTATTATCTGAGCATGTAGTCACCAGAACGGTTGCAGATAGCGCTGCGATGCTAGATGTGACAGCCGGATCAGATTTAGGAGCTCCATTTGGGTCTCCTCCTAAGCCAAAGTCTTTTTTGGATCTTGTGAACAGAGCACCTAGAAAGCTGCGAATAGCATTTTCTGATCAACCTGTCTTAAGTACTCCGGTGCATAGCGATTGTGTGACCGCCGTGCACGATATAGCAGCCCTTTGTGAAGAATTAGGACATGATGTCGTGGAAGCGAAGCCTGAGGTAGATGCGGAGCATTTCAACCAATTTTTCTCTACTATTTGGTTAGCGATGGTTGGTTGGATGATACGCGATTGGGAGCGTCGTCTTGGCCGAAAAGCGGAACCTGAATTTTTTGAGAGACATACATGGAAAATGTACTTATTAGATATGGAAAGGCGTCCTTCTGATCTACTACTTGCGATTCACGACATGCATAAGTTTGGACGTGATGTTGCTCCCTTTTTTGAAGAACATGACGTATGGCTGACGCCAACATTGACTGAGCCTCCTCCATTACTAGGACATTTTGATTTCGATCCTAAGAATCGCCGACAAGCCACTGAAAGGTTAGAGCAATTTCCACGATTTACATCTTTTGCAAATGTCACAGGGCAACCTGCTATTTCTTTGCCGCTGCACTGGAGTAATACTAGCCTCCCAATTGGTGTCCAGTTTATTGGTCGCTATGCGGATGAGGGGACTTTATTTCAGTTGGCAGGTCAATTAGAGGAAAGTCGCCCTTGGGCTCACCGTTGGCCGCAGATATAAGGGTGTTGCCATGACTGAGAAGAAGATTGTTAGTATCGATGTAGGCGGCACGTTTACTGATGCCCTCGTTGTAGCCGCCGATGGTGCAATCTGCGCGCATAAATTCAATAACAGTAACAAGTTACAGATCAAGAAATTTCTGCAGCAGCACGAAGACTCTACTACTACTTTTCTATATAGCACTACCGCCGCTGTGAACGCGCTTCTAACAGGAGATTTTCCGAATGTAGGTCTGGTTGTTAACGAAGGCTTTCGCGGATTACTTGAAACGGCACGCTTGCCTGAAAGAGCGGGAAAAGACAAAGGTAGCCAGCTTCCAAGGAGGCTTGTACCTTCAGAGTTTGTGAGAGAGGTGAGTTGTAGAGTGGGTGCTGATGGCACAGTGAGTAGATTAATCAATCCAGAACAAGTAAAGAATGTCGCGGCAGAGTTTAGAGGTTTGGCTGTAAAGCGTGTTGTTATATCGCTTTTGCATAGCTATCAATTCCCCGAGCAGGAGGCGGCAATAGCGGCATTATTTGCTGTCTACGCGCCAGATATAGAAGTTATTGTTTCAAGCGATGTTTTGTCGGAATCTAGGGAATATGAGCGCACCA
>Ga0233432_10001036_pt1 | contig 26975 bp, 12 predicted proteins | sample SI_122_August201_6_FD_179870 | JGI IMG/M metagenome (GOLD analysis project Ga0233432, IMG submission 179870) | Seawater microbial communities from Saanich Inlet, British Columbia, Canada - SI_122_August2016_10_MG | ecosystem: Environmental > Aquatic > Marine > Inlet | place: Canada: British... | reverse complement strand
GATTTCAGTGTTAAGTGAAAATCAGGCTTACCATCTCCATCTACATCAACTCCCATATTTGTACTCCCTCCTAGTTCTGTTGCCATATTTTTAACTTTTTTGTATATTGTTATTATTACTTGTTTATATTAATTATTAGCCTCTAATATCTTTTTTCTATTTGCATCTTGTTTTTTCTTTATATACTCATATGAATTTTTATATTCTATTTCTTCTACAACTGATCTTTTTTTTGTTTTAGAATTTTTCTTTCTAGTTGCAGCAGCTTTCTTATAACCCGCTTCCTTTCTTTGATCTTGCGCTCTTTCTTTTATTAAAAGACCATCTGAGTTTTTTAAGTCAAGATCCCAAGTACTAAAACCAAACATTAAGGCTGTTTTTTGCCAACCTTTAGTTGTATTATCTAAAGCATAACTAGCATTACTTACTTTTTTTATAACCCTATCTAAAGGTATATTTACAACAGAAAGAGCATAACCAGCCATCATATAAGCAGGGTTATCAATAATATTTTTTGATCCTCTCAAACCAATACTCTCTTTTTTGCCAAACTTTCTTGGATTTAATGTACCAGGATAAAAACCTCTTTCTTTTATAAGATCCTTTTGAAACTCATATGTTTTTTGTACCTTATATCCTTTTGAAAACTTAGAACCTACAGCTGGTGCAACATTTAGCATTGATAAAAGAACATAGGTGTAGTCTTTGCCCCAGCTCTTACTTTCTTGTTTATGTATTTCAAAAACAGTATTTTTTAACATTGCAATTATAGCTCCATGATATCCAGCACCTTTCAATATAGTATCAGCCATACCGTTAGCAGTTCTTAAGATTTTTTGTTTATCTTTTTCATCATCATCACTACTACCAAGTGCTACTGCAAATAGTGCACTAGATAACGCGTTAAAAGTAAAGTTTTGAACAAATGAATAATAAAGTATTTTTGATACATTTTCTTTAGTATTACCTCTATTATTTGCTATATCTAATGCAGCCTTCTTTATAAGTCTGTTGTACTGCATAGATGTATTTTGAAAGGATAATACCCATCTACTAAATTTATTAGCTTGTTGCTCGGATACCATAGCTGGATCTGATGACTGCTGACTTTGATCAGTAATTTCTGAAAAGTCTTCAAAAGCTTTTGCTTCAGCTTCCTCTTTTGTTAAACCATTATCTTTTATATATGTGTTTATTCTATTTCTATAAAAAGTAGCACCACCGGTTGCTATAGCTAAACTATCAACAGCTTGAGTTGGTGTAAAACCAAGTTTAAGTAAATACCTTAATGCTGCTTTAAAGCCATCTTTTTGGCCTTCTATTGATCTAACAAGCTCAGCTTGATTAACATCCATTTTAAAACCTTTTCTTCTTTGTTTTAATTTGTCAGAGTTAAACAATGTAACAACATCAGCATAATACTGTGGTACATTAGCAAATGCTTTGCCAGCCGCATATATATTGTTATCACTCCAATTAACATAGTTAGCAGCTGATAGAGTTTGAAGTGCTGCTGATCTCATATTAAAGAACATTATAGATCCAACAGAACCATTTAGAAAATCAGCAAAAGCGTTAGCTCTAGCATCTTCTGATCCAAAATTTCTATTAGTACCTTTTTCCATTCTAAAAAGTATATCTTCTAAAGAGTTTCTAAACCTGCTACCATATATAGCTTCTATCTTATTTAAATTTTGCTTGTTAAATATTTCTTTATAATTGTCTGTAAATTCTTGTAAAAATTGTTTTCTACCTATTTTATCAGAAATACTATTTAAATCACTAGCTATATTATCAATGACCCAGTCTCTACTAGGATCAATCCAACCTTTTTCTTGACCAGACATAAGTCCAACACCTCTCGCAAATTGTTGTAATTCACGATCTTTAGCTACAGCAAAAAAAGCATCATTTATTAATTTTCTACCTTCCGCTGTTTCTGGTTCTAAACCAGTTTCTGCCATATCAAAACCACCACTTTTCCAAAGAAATATTCTTATAGCTTGATCATATGTGAAATCAGTACCAGGCATTTTTTTATTTAGCTTTTTAACTACTTCAGGATGTTTTTTTCTAAGATCCTTGTAATCGTTTTCCATTTTCTGCTTAGCAGATTCTAACTGTGCTATACCTCTTTTGTACGGTTTGTTTAATGTTTCTTCAAAAAATTGCTTATGTAAATCTCCTTGAGCACCCTTACCCATAAAAGAATACATTAGACCCATAAAATCTTCTGCAGATGGTGGAACGTAAAGTTTATATTTACCAATGCTAGCACCTTTTTGTCTAGCTATAACTTCTGGTATAACTTTATCAGCCGCTGCTAATACGGTTTTACCACCTTTTGTTTCTTCTATTATGCCATTAAATCTAGTGTCTAAAGATTCTAAATTTTCAGAAGGTTGAATAGGTCTGCCTTTATTATTTTCTATTAAATTATTTGACATTTTTTCCATTAAACCTGCTATATCGTTTAATGTGTAGTCTGATTTTTTTAATCTTTGACCTTTACCCAGCACAAACTGAGATCTTATTCTTAGATTAAAAAAGCCATTTGTATCAGTATCACCTTTTGATATATTAGTTCTAACACCAATTTTAACATATTGACCATTTTTTTTCTTTAATTCAGGTAAATTAAAAATGTTGTCTGCTTTGTTTTTGCCAATAAAGTATAAACCTTTATCTTTTATTTCTATAAAATAATTATTCTTATCATTGTACTTATCAGACATTTCATTTATGTCTGTATAAAAAGTAAAATCTGTTTCTTTTACTAAACCTTCATCTTTAGCTAATTCATATGTTTCTTCATTTAGTTTATTCGAATTAGGTTCACCTTTTTTACCTATAGAACCTATAGTATTAAATCCTTCATGCCTTTCACTAATAAATTTTATTAATTTAATATATGCATCATTTATGTCTTTTTTACTTTCTTTAATACTTTGTTCTATGCTTTTGTTTTCACCGCCACTTAAAGATGAATATTCTAATTGTTCGTCTAATAATTTAACTGTAGTAGAACCAAGACTACCAAGTCTAGCACCTGTTGTTAGTTTAGCTTCAAAGAAAATTATAAATTCTTTTTCTTTAGTTTTACCATCTTTATCAGGAACGGGTAATGTTACTTTAACTTGTAAATCTGGTGAAGTAGAGTCATAACCAGTTGTTCCTTCTTCTAATATTACAAACTTAGAATTTTTTTGTTCAAAAACTGCCGTAGATAAAATGTCTTCCCATGCTAATGCTTTATAACTAGTACCTCTTTTTACATAATTCTTTTTAACTAATTTTTTAATTTTTGTTTTTTGTTTTTTGCTAATTATTATATCTAAATCATCTTCATTTAACAGTCTTAATTTTTCTAGTGTATTTGTACTTTTATTTTTAGATTTAATATTTTCATTAACATAATTTAAGTATATTTTTTTTGCTGCTTTAAATCTATTCTCAAAATTATTAGCATCTACGTTAGTGGTATATTCGTTGATTTCTTCATTAGGTATCATATAGGAACTTATAGTATTTACTACAGAAGTTACATATGATAAATACTCAACCGGAGTATGAGTTTTATCAAAATATTTTTTAGTTTTATTCGTTACTATTGATAACATGTTCTCACTTTTACCAGCTGCAATATCTGCTGTTAATTGCTCTTTACCACTTAAGGTTTTTAAGTGTTGTCTTACCGTAGTATTAGTAATTAGTTTACCAAACATTATAGCTAAACCCTTAGCTACTTGAGCTTGTGGTGATTGTACAAATACTTTATCGGGTATAGTTCCATCAGGAAGTATACCAAGCTCTTGTCTAAACTGTTCCTTAGTAACTGCAGTTAAGTCATATATAGGTAAACCAGATGCTGTATCTATTCTATCACCTTTTCTATAAAAAGATGTTAATACATTGGTAGGTAAACCAGTAGAAGTTCCATATAAATCTTGAGTTACTGCTTTATCAACAACAGCACCTTTAGGGAATATTTTAATAAAGTCATCAAACATATCATCAAGATTTCTCATTGTATTTTTGAGTTCACCTTGAGTAAAATTATTTTTAGGAATTAATTTTTTAGATGGTATTTGAAATATTTCAGCAGTTGTTTCTGTAGATAGATCAGGTAATGATTTAAATGATAAAGGATCATCTGCTATATCTTCAAAGTTATCTAAAATAACATTTGTAGCTTTATTTTTTAATTCTTTATCTGCTATTAAATCTCTAGGATCTAACAATCTTTCAACTCTTTCTTGCTCGTTAACAACGTCCTCACTAGATTGTGATATATCATCTTGAGTAGTCATTAGAGCCTCTGATGAACCAGCTAGAAACTCATTTCCTTCCTCAGATAAACTTAATGAATAAGCATCACTTCCTGCTTTTAAGTAATGATTTGCTATGCCATTTACTCTAAGAGGTAAAAGCTTATATACATAAGCTGCAAATGACATTCCAGCTTCATTGTTTGGATCATAAGTTTTTATTAAATCAGGTATACCAGTGTTAGCATTTCTACCTTCTTTGTTTCTACCTTCACCTCTAACATTTCCACCATAAGCAGCTTCAAAAATTATTTGTTCTCTGTTGTCTTTAAATAGAGGTACACCAGTTCTTCTATCAACTAACTTACCTATTAAACCATCACCAGGTACTATTTTTACATTACCTTGTTTATCTATTACTTTAGTAGTTATTAACTCATTAGCTACATCAAAAATTATATCACTACTACCTGCACCATCCTCATAAAATTTATTTAAGTTGTCTGTTGTTTGCTTGGTTAATTCACTTATTATCTTGTTTGTTGATTCAAGATTTTCATTTATTGTTTTATTTGTAATTTCTTTTTTTACTTTTTCTGCTTTATCAAAAGCACTTTTAGCAGATACTTGATTATAAAAATTATTATCAGAACTAACTCTGTTATTAAAATCTATTATAAAATCAAATAAAGCTTCACTATCAGTTGGTTTAAAGAAATTACCAAACTTAGTATCTTTAAATTTTTTAGGCATCAAGTTATTAACTAAATCAGTTATACTTTTACGTATTGATTTTGGTACATTTCTTTTAGCACCTAATATAACATCTGACAATACACTCATGACTTCTTTATCCAAAGAATATCTTTTTTTGTAAAGTTCAATAGCGCCGCTGTTACTTTCTTTTCGTGCTTCTTCAAATTGTCTATCTCTAGCTTCTTTTACTATTTCAAACTCTCTAGTTACTTGAGCATATAAATCTGGTTGTTCTTTTTTTAAATATGCTAATAAATTTCTACCTTCTGTTTGATCAAAAGATTCTTTTAATGTAGTTGTTTTACTTAAACTTTCACTTAATTGTCCTTCTTTTTTGCTAAAGTAAGCGTGAATTATTTCATGCAATACAACGGAAACTGCACCACCTTCAATAGATGTCTCTTTGTTTATAAAAACATTACCTACTTCACCTCCAAAAAAACCAAAAGATCTTTGATATGTTGAGTAATTTTCCTTTGTTTGTGCTTTTTGTTCTTTTGATTGATTTTCATACCTAATTTGATTACCATTTTCATCAACAATATCTTGAGATAAATCACTTAAAACATTGTTAAAAGCTCTTTCTATTATCTCTTGTGTTGTGCCTCCTTCTTCACTTGATTCTTGTAAACGTTTTTCTTGACTTACATAATAAACTTTAATGTCTGTGCCTAATTCCTCGTTTAGAACATCTAACATTTTTTCTGCGTTTTGTGAATTTAAATCAAATTCTTCTGTTAATTTGCTTTCTATATATGTTTGACCTAATATTATTTCTTTTTGTTCATCACTAGCTCTTTCATATATAAGCTTATTTTCATCACTAAAATTATCAATAATATCTTGATTAACTTGTTGTTTCTTTAATTTTCCTAATAAATTATATTCTATATTTAATCTATCAAATGCATCACCACTTAACTGTTTATTAATAAAATTAAATTGATCTATAGTTTCTTTTTGAATTTTATTTTTTTCTGTATCTGAAAGAGGGTCACTGTTTAATATACTTTCTCTAATATTACTTTGTTTATCAAACTCTTTTTTGTTTTCATCTTTTATTTGTTTCTTTTCTGATAAAGTAAGAGATGGATCATTAGCCGCTGCAGTAACCTCTCTTTGTATTTTACGCATTTTAATATCAGCCCTACCTAAATCAGCAATGTCCTTAGAAGTTAATTCATTATTTCTAAGCTTAGCATATATATCGTTTCTTATTCCTTTATTCTCCTGCAGCAAATCATCAACTAAAGCTCTAACTCCTGGAGATAATCTTGATCTTTGTTTGTTTTCAGGATTTAATTCTTTTATTTTATTTTCTATCTCAATTAATCTTTTAGCTTGTTTTCTATCTGAAAAGTTGTTTACAATAACGTTATTAACAAATGGAGCTGCATTCTTAATTGCAAATCCTCCTCCTGGAAGTAATGACTGAAAAAATGTTTCTTTTACACCTTCAAAATAACTCTTATCTTCACCTAGTATGTTTATGTCTGTCCAGTTATTTACTAACTCTACTACAACTTCACCACCAGGTTCTAGCGTTACACCTTTGAAAATCTCTCTACCAGCTAGTTTTAAATCTTTCTTAGCAACTTGTGTTATACCTGTTTTAATACCACTTAAAAGCTTAATTGTTGTTAATTGCTCAGTTCCAACTTCTATTGCTCCAGCTATTACTGATGATGTTACAACTTGAAGCTCTGATAAGCCTAGTATTCTATTATCTTCATTAAATTGCTCAAGTTGTTGCTCATCTAAAGTTCCTCCTGACTTTAAAATATCTTCATATTCATATAATCTAGCTTCAGCTTTATCTCTTTCTATATGATAACTAGATCCTACTTCACCAAAACCTATTGTAAAAAATAATGGTAAAGCCGCTGGCCCACCTGCTGCGGCCATAGACAAAGAAGTGCCTGTATTTATAGCAGAACTCATAAGCCATCTAGATAAATCCTTTGCACTTGATATTTGATCAACAGGTATTGTATATTGATACCCTTCTAGCTCCTCTCCTAAATCATCGTTTAGTTGTGCTAAAGGTTTTAAAACGGACCTAGGCATTACTATGCCAGATCCAAAACCACCAAGTCTATAAATATCAGCTATACCGTATAAGGCTTTTGCACCCATAGCTTTAAAGCTAGATTGAGTTTGTTCTATTCTACTATAGTTTTTCTCAAAATTTCTTATAGCTAAAGGTAGATAAAATTCATTTTTTTCAGCACCTATAGCAATACCTATTTCATCTATTTTCTGCTGTTGAGTTAAATAAGCTGATACTTCCTTGTTTCTAATTTTAAGTTTATTTTCTATGTCTAATATTTCAGAAGGATTGAAATCTTTTTTACCTTCACTAAGTCCAGGATAACTAGCTTCTAGTTCTGAATCTAAGTCATCAATGTACTCATATCTTTTATTAGCATTATCCCTTAACTTATTTAACTTTTCACTATCTTTTAAATAACTTTCCTTAGTGTCATAAAGTATTGATAATACTTCTGTTTTTTTATCTTCAGGAAGATCAGAAATATATTCTGACATCCATTTATCAGCATTTGAATTTATTATTTTATTTTTATTTTCTAATATTTCTTCTTCAGTAAACTCTGGTAATGGTTTACCTTCTTTGTATTTTTTATATAATTCTTTTTGCTCAGGAGTTCCCTTAAAAGTAAAGCCACCACCAAATCTAGCATCACCACTTCCGGTAGCACTGTTATAATATGTTTCTTGATTATTTATTTCTTCTAGAAAATCTAATCTTTCATTTATTAATCCTTGCTTAGCTGCTTTCAGCGTGGGTATGTGCTTACTAAAATCGTTAACAATATCATCAACTGCTTGTGGATTATTCTCTTTAGCTTTTTCAAAAAAACTAGAATCAGCATTAGCGTCTATGAAGTCGTTTACTTTTTTAACTCTTTCCTCTATAGAATCACTGTTGTTAACAGGTATTGTTACATTGTTTTCTTTATATTCTTTTACTTGATCACTTATTGATGCTGTATTGTAGTTAACTTCTTCATTTGATTCATTAATTTTAGACAAAGTAATAGCATCTAGACTAGTACCAAATTCATTAAATGGAGTTGTAAAATCTTCTTTAATTTTTAATCCTACTCTAGACAATTTTTCAGTTAAAGATGTGGCTACTTTACCTTCCTCTTGCGCAATATCGTCAGCTGTAATATGATACTTTGAAGAATCAAAAGCATCAACTTTTTTAACTTTAGGTTGTTCTACAACACCCTGTTCTTCATTAGGCTTCATAGCCTCTGAAGTTATCTTACTTGACTTCATATAATCCTCAACACTCAGCCCTTCAGACTCAGCGTTAGTTTTTATTTGCTCAAAAGATATTTCAGAACCGTTTAAATAGAATTTATTCATGTGTTGTTTTGATTATTCTTTTCCTAAAACTTGATTAAGTGTAGCATATTTGTAAGCTAATCCATTTGGATCTGTTACTGGAGCAAACAATTCTTCTATTGTATAGTCACCACTTGATCTACCATCAGTACCTGATAACATAAATCTTGTTTTACCATCATCATCCATTTTTCGAGTTACGGTAAGTTTAGCATCTCCTAAATGTTTTTGTAAAACATTAGTCAATTCATCTGATGTTTTTTGATAAAGCTTTTCATTTTTAGTAGTAACATTAGTTGAACCATCAAAATTTCCCTCTACTAGTTTACTTAAATCACTTCCAGGCTCATTAAATTGTTTAGATAATATACTCAAAGCATTTATAATTTTCATATCATTTTCTTGTGCATCACTGAAACCGCTTTTACCACCTGAAGCCGCGGATTTTGCAGCAGCTTTTTTAGCAGCTTCTTCTTGTTTTGTATCATAAAGATCTTTTCTACCCTCGTAAACAGTTTTAGCAGTATTATACAAAAGGCTTTTAGGATTTTCTTTTGTGCCAAACAAATAATCAACAGCTTCTTGTTTGGCTTTTAATCTTTCTTCATCATTTTTACTTTGTAAACCTGCAATAATACCTTCGTTGCCTTCTCTTAAATCAACACCTGGTATAATACTATCTGACAACATAGTTAATAGTTGATCGGTAGATTGTGTACCTGGTTTTGAAAGTTCTTCTCTATATAAATTGAAGTTTTGTTGCAGGTTAGTATCATCAAAAGCTAAACCTTTATCACCATCCTTAAATAATTGATCAGTTATAGACTTAAAACTAGTTCCTATTGATGGATCTTTTACTCTAGCCAAAGAAGAATTATACTTATCTGTATTAACATACATAGGGTTACCATCTACATCAACACCACTTTCTATTACATAAAAACCATTTTCGTCAATTTTAGAATTATAAGTTTCTTCTAAAAAACCGTTTGTTTTTTGTAAAGTATCATCATCATTAGCTCTAGAATAATTACCACTAAGCTCTAATGTAGCTCTTTCCTCCATTGATGCATTTAAATCATTAAAGCTAGAAACAGTATTTTGCATTGAAGTTCTTATTTTCAATAAACCATCTTGTGCTTCAGCGTATTCAGGTGTATCTACACCAAAAGTATTCATTGTATTAAAATAACCTTTAGATGAATTTCTCCATGATTTTGCTTGACCAAGTATAACTTCTTGTTGTTTTTTGGTTTTAGCAGCACCACTAGCTAGACTTACGTTTTGTTCAAACTTGTCTATAGCTAGTTTACCCGCAGCAGCTTGCTTTTCTTTTTTTAAATCATCTTTTTCTTTTTGAGCTCGCTTTATATCTCCAGCTTTAGATATACCTTCAGATATCTTACCTAAACCATATTGTATGTTTTCACCAAGCTTATAGTCAACTTCATTGTTCTTGTATGCTTGACTTGCACTTTTTATTAATCCTGCGTCTGCTGCCATAATTTTATTTTTAATTTATTATTCACCTGGTTTTTTTGCTGCTTGTATTCCAGGTATTGCTGATCCCACCATACCCATACCACCACTTACTAATCCTCCAAAAGCATCAGCTGTTTGTTGCCTTGCGGCTTGCATCTGTGCATTAGCAGCACCTTTTTGTTCACCAGCTAAACCAAATAATGTTGATCTTCTATCAAACTCCATACCTTGAACAGCCATAGCACCTTGTCTTTGTTGCATTTGGTTTTGAGCTGCTTGATTAATAAACATTTCTTGATTTCTAGTTTGTGCATCAACCGAAGCCATTTGATTAGCTTGAGCCATTTGTGCTTGAAACTGAGAAGCCTGTAGTCCCGCTGCTTGATTAGCACTTGACTCTTGTGCTATCGCTTGTTGTATCTGTGATGCTTGACTTGCCGCTGCTTGGGCATTTTGAGATTCTTGCATACCTATAGATGCTGATGCTTGTTGTAGGTTTTGACTTTGTTGTCCAGCCATAGCTTGTGCTAATGCTGCAACCCCACTACCACCAGCAGCACCTCTCATACTCCCAAGAGTGTTTGCTAAACCTTGTTGTTGCTGTTGAGCTTGAAACTCGGCTTGTTGAGTGTTTACGGTTAGATCTTCTGCCGTGTTTTCCATTCTAGAAGCAAAGTTTTGCATGTTATCTGCTCTTTGCTGAACACCAACACCAAAGTTATCTAGGTCTGCAGCAAAGTTTTGAGCTCCTGCAGCTGTGTTTTGCAGGTTATCAAACTTGTTTTGAAACTGAAAACTTTTGTAAGATTTCATTTCCCTGTTAAAATTTTTATTGGCTTCTCCCTGAGCATCTCTTGCTCTTTTTTTAGCCTTAGCACCTCCTATTAAACCAGCTGTTGTACCTATAACAGCCATTGATCCTCCTATTATTGCAAACGCCATATCTTTTTATTTTTCATTTCTTAATAAATCTAAATCTTCTTTGGTTATTAGTGGATCTTGAAAATCCTTTGCTATAACCTCATCTTCAATTTCTTTTAAATCTGTTTTATCTGTTACTGATACAGTTATAAAAACAGTATCTTCATGCATATATAAAACTCTTTTAGTGCCAGGTTTAGTAATACCGCTGTAAGGAGCTTGAATATGTTGAACTCCTTCATCCGTTAATATAGAAACCTTACCTCTCATTATAAAATATGGATGTAATTTTTTGTGTATTTTACTTATTATAACTTGACCAGCCGGCATAAATATTTCTCTAATATAACACCCATCACCAAAGCTGTGCTTTAGTGGATTTATTTTATCTAGTTCATCACCAGTATAACAAACGCCAGAATCAAGTAATTCTTGTTCAAGATCTAATACTTTATTTCTATATTCATTTATTTGTTTTAGTGATTTTTCTTTTTGTTTTTTTAATTCCATTAAATTTAATATTATAGTTACACTATTGTACTATTATTTACTACTCTCTGATATATCTGATCCAACTTGATATAACTCTATTTTGTCTGTAGAATCATTTTTCATTTCTACCTCTGCAAAATAACCACTTAAAGATGATAAATTTGCTTTATTATTTTTACTAAACAATATAAAGTCTGTACTATCAGGTCTTGCTAAAGTAGTAGGTATTTCACAAGTTATCACGGTAGAAGTTAAAGCTGTACACTTTCCTAATTCAACAGGTGCAGCACCCACTCCAGATGTAACTGCACTTTTGTAAATAGTATCACCAATTTGTAGTGATGTGTTTATTGGACTTGAAAAAGTCATTTCGATTGAATCTGGCATATTTTTATTTTATTATTGTACATCACTATACTTTATAGCACCAAACTTTATTTTAACTGTATCGGATGATCCAATATTTGCTGGTAAAGTACCAGTCCAATCAAATCCTATCTTAGATGCTCCTCTAGCTGGATAATAATTATTACTACCATATACCCTGGGTGTTCCCCAAGTATTAGTATAATCAGGTGATGTTATATTTAAATTATCTATATCTATACTTGTTATTGTTTTTGTTCCAGATGAAATAGCTGTTACTACTATTTGATTACTATTAAAAGAAGCACTTCCAGTGTTATTACCTTCCTTTAGGTTACTACCAGCAAAGTCTCCTATAACCCATCCTTTACCACTCACGGCTTGTGTACTACTACTATTTACAGCAACGTTAGTGTGACCTGACAAGAAAGCAGCATCATTAACATCTGCCGTACCATCTGCTTCCGCTATAATATTCTTTTTAGTTGATGATGAAATAATAGTTGTACTACTACTACTAACTGGACTAGCTGACAACAATGAATCTAAGTCTAGTTCTGTCATAAGACCGCCGACTCCATACTTAGATACTTCTAGGTCAAACGACAAAGTATATATATTTGCCGCTGTAGTTGTATTATTTAAAGTACCATTTACATTCTGTATATTAAAACTCCAATTACCTCCAGCGGTAATTAATTTGTCATTAAATAAAAATGCTGTAAATGCTGGTATAACATTAGTAGATCTATTGGTTAATGTTACTTCAGTTCTAACTGCATTTATACTAGAAACATAATCCTCATAAGCAGTGGTACCTACTATGTATTTTACCTTGCTTCCAACAAATATAGCAAAAGGAACGTTAGAAAAAACCACAACAGCACCGCTTGCACTTTCGCTTGAAGAACTCATTGTATGTCTTTGGTATTGAAAATCTTCTGGTTGAGGATTTCTAACTTCAGAAAGTATATAGCCGCTAGAGCCAGTTATTGTTTTTTCAACATGTATTAGGTATTTTGATGACCCAGATACTGGCTCGTGAAAAGCATAAGAAGTTGCGCCAACATCATAAATAGATTGTATAACACCAGAAGATGTAGTTTCAACACCTCCAGTTTGAAAAGTAGCTATAACATCTGTTATTGTTTCTTTTTTTAGTTTTACTTTAAAAATACCATCTGGTAGTTGTCTAATTAAGAATTCTCCACGACTACTAGAAAAAGTTATTTTAGTTCCAGATGGAACAGTAACGCTAACCTCTCTAGTACTAAATGTGCCAATGTCTTGTCTATAGTTTTCTCTTAAAGTTACAACATTACCGCTTATTGAGTGAACAAAAAACAACTTACCAGCAGGCATATCATTCCAACTAACTATAGCATCTGTTACACTTGTGTTATCTGTTAATAATGTTGAGAAAGTAGGTAAAGAAGCAAAACTCAATGTTGTTGAATCAGTGACACTTGTGTTTGTATTTCTAGTATTATCAGCTAGTAAAACATTTGAGCCTGGAAACTGATTACCATCTATCACTCCACTTGAGTTATACTGACTATATTTTATAGCAGTTAAAGGTGTGTTACCTACAGATTGAGTGCTTGTTGAAAAGTCAACACCAGGCTCCAATCTATAAACAAAATCAATATAACTATTTGATGCATCATATATCTCTTGAAATGTATAAACACCAGAATCTGGAATAGTAAAGTTACCAGGGTATCTATGTGAAAGCCAACGGTCAACTTCACCCCACCAATACCCATCTTCATCCCCAGCAGCACTACCCTCAAAACCATTTCTCCATGTTTTTTTTCTTATAATATTAAATCTAGAACTTGGAGTACCTATTATTTTTATAGTTCTAGTTTCTCCATCTTTAGATATGTTTATTTTAGACATATCTACAGATGTTAATTCATAAGGAGCTGCAGTAACTTCTTTAATTGCTTTAGCAACAAATACTATTTTATCACCAGTTATATTTTTTGAACCAAAAGTATATCTAACAGTAAAAACAACAGGACCATCTTTATCGGTTGAATCCCAATCATTTGTTATTGTGTACATATTTTTTCCTCCACCACCATTGCTATACACTACGCTTGCTGTTGGCGCTGTATTAAACTCAAAACCATCGTCAGGTGTAAATATTAAACTATAAGATGGGCTTGAGCCTGCACCTATTATAACTGTTTCAGTATCGGCCACACCACCGCTATAAGTTGTTGTATTAACCCTACTTAATGTAGATGTGTTTTCTTCAAAAGTCTCATAAGATAAGCTAACGCTATAGGTTGATGTTGGTATTGCTGTGTTTTGAGTTATCTCAATTTCAGCACTTAAATCACTAGTTGATGCCACATCTGTAGATGCTAAAGTACAAATAACATTAGGAGCATCACCTGATGTTTGTGTAAACGTACAGCCAGTTCCAGTAAAATTTTCTGGAGCAATAGAGTATCCAATAGCAGGAACTATAGTAAATTCTGTGTCTCTTGAAACAGTAGTATTTACGTTTTGTACTACTGATATATTATTGTTTAATATAGTTATTTTACCTTCTAGATTACCATTTAAAGTTAATTCTTTAGTTACATTAACTTGAGTTCTTGCTGTATTACCTGCTATTGAGGCATAAGTGCCAACACCTTGAACTGTAAACTCTTTTTCATCTAGATTATCTATAGATGTATTATCTCCTGATATAAAATTACTCCAAAGACCTTCTTTGTCAACAAACTCTTTAACTGAGCCTGTTTGTTTTTCTGTTTTTAAAGAGTTAGCATACCAACCTGTTTTAGCTAGTGTTTGACTAGCTCCGTTATATGTATATTTTCTAGAATCACTTCCTTCATAGTTTAGTGTTTTAAACTGCTTTATAGAAGAAGGTACTTCATTCATTAAGACATTTACAGACGACTGATAACCAGTTCCATAAAAATTATTTCTAACAACATTGTTGTGAGAGTATAATAAGCCTTGATTAAATGTATAATATAAACCATTTAGTGATGTACCAAATTCAGGTATAAAGGATTTAAATGAAGTCCATCCATCAACTCTCTCATCAAACGATATAGTATAATTATTTAATGTTATGTTATAACATTTTTTGTTTTCATCAAACGTGCCTAGAAAGTTGTTAGATAGTGGTATATTATCATTAAACCAATCTCCCATACCCTTTTCAGATATATTTGTTATACCGTCTCTAGAGAGCCTTAAAACACATGATCTAGCTTTGTCTAAAAAATACATTCTATATCCATACCAACATATAGCTTGTGGAAATTTACCACATCCATACTCGCCTAGGTAAGGTATAGTTTGTCCTAGAACGTTATTACTAGCTGTTAACTGAGGATTTCCATCAGCATTATATAAAGCATCTTTATTTGCTAATATCCTTAAAACTTTATCCTCGCAAAATGTAACTAAATCTGTGTCTCTAGCTACCAATCTCTGTATACTACCATACTCAGGATTTAGCTCTTTGGTTATAGCTTCTGCTTGTATGAATTGATTTAAGTCATTAACACCACTTATAGAGTTTATAATACCTGAGAATATTAAACCACTTTTTTTGTGATCACTTTTATATCTTGTATCTATTGTAGAAGAAACAATAGGTCCTTTATCTATATAAATAGCATTAAAATCATCTTGTATTCTATTTGATTCTACACCTGTTCCAAATGAGTAGCAATTAAACCAGTCGATATTATTGTCAAATCCATGCACCTTATTGCTTCTAGATAATGTTATACTAGTAGTGCTGTTGGTGCCAGTAGCTACGATGTCTTGATAGTATAATTCATCGCTAGACCATATTCTATATGTATGACCTGTATTTATAAAGCTTGGTATGAATCCACTCCAAGATATAACTGTTGATTTAATACCATCTGTACTAATTGAATTACCTATACCAGTTATTACTTTTTTTGCTGAATACTGTGTATTTTGAATTTTCATCCCTGGTTTAACTATAAACAACGGATCAGAAACTTCATAATATAAATCTAAATCAACAGAAGTTGTAGGTTCTGTTTCAAATATAGCTGGATTTTCGGATATTAAGTTATCGTTTTCATAATCTATTTGTTTTTGTACTATACTAATATCTGTTATTATTCCAGTAGATCCTGTACCATTAATAACAAAATCATCTTGATAACCTCCTCCATCTAATACACTTTTTATACCTATAGTATATCTTCTTCTTTTACCAGATGTTTTCTTTTTCTTAGAATTGTCACTACTTCTGAAATCAGCTGAAACATCTTTACTTGTTATTTCATATACACCACCAGTAAAACCATCAGCATTTGAGAATTGTATGTATGTACCTACTTTTTCTATCTTAGATAAAAAACTATTTATTTTATCTTCATCTTTATAGTGTTCCAGCGAAGCTTCACCAGTATCTACGCCAGATAGTATTATAGAAAAACTTTTATTCTCTGAGGTTGGATGTCCATTATCTAATATTCTAAGATCATTATAATCTCCATTAGCTTCTGATTTAGTATCAGTCCAAGACAAACTACTTACGTCTTTGTTTTCAACAGTAAAGTCACTACTAGAATCTATTGATATTGATTTTTTTTCAGTAGAAGTGTATTTAGATTCATTTAAAGTGAATGAGTTGATAACATTATCATCTAGTACTTTATCTCTGTTTATCTTAACAAAAAATCTACCAGAAAATTCTGGTTTATAAGATGTATACTCTTGATATATGTTTATTTTAAAAACACTATTTGCTGAAAAAACAGATGAACCTAGTATGTTTGATTCTTTAGATTCAAAACCTTCTTCTAAATTTACCTCATAAACAGTAGTGATTCCACTACCATTTGATTCCCCGTTTATTCCACCACTTACTATTTTATATTTATCAGTAGTTCCAATTTCATCCAGAGTAACACTATCATAACTTGTTACAGATAAGTATCCAATAGAATTAAATGATCTTGCAAATTCAGGGTTTTCAACGTCTGTTGGTCCTCTAAATTTAAAGAAAGAAGAATTAACACTAGGCTTGTCACTTATTGGATCAAGTATTTTTGTTTTGTAGCTAGACACTAATCTAACCTCTTTAGTTAAAGATTCTGGTGCTTCATTCTTAATATCTAATATTCTGTATTTAGCACTTTCTTTTACAAAATCATTTGAGTCATGTTTCTTTTTTAAAGTTATATACCTTTCTTCTGATATCTTATTTCTTTCTGAAGAAGGAAACGACAGCCAAACACTACTATCTTCTGCTAAATAAAACCTATCTAACGCTAGATTGTAATATTCGTTCGATGTTTCTTTTAGAAAGTACTTGTAATGAGTTGCCCAGTCAGGGGGAATTGTGTTTATTGTAGCCGAAATACTAGTTTTTAATTCTGCATAAGATTTGTCTAAATCTATTGAAGACTTTTTACTAGAAAAAACTGGTGTTTCTCTTTGAAAATAATCAGAGTAAACTACACCTAACTGATAAGTTCTTTCTGATTTTAATGACTTTTCACCAGTACCTATACTTGATACTGATTCTGTTTTTATTGTTGTAGATATTTCAGGTATGTTTATATCTTCAATGTTATATCCTTGAACATAGTTAGCATAAACTAATCTATTACCTATAGTTTCTTGAGCTTTGGCTTTAAGCGGAACATTATCCCATGGTCTTAGTAGTTGATTTGATGGTATAACTAAGCCTAGTGTTTCTGACTCTACAGTGTAGCTAGTTGAAGAATCAGCTATAGTATGTGTTAAGTATATAGAATTACTATTTGATTCTTTAAGTAATACTTCTACCTTATCTACATCAAAAGGTTTAGTAAATCCACCAACAACAATTGATCTAACAGTGTTTAACATACCACTATTATAACCATCGTCTGATTTATACGAAAAAGTTCCAGGTAAAAAAGCTACACTTGAGAATGGTGAAAACGTAGAATATTCACCATCATTGTATTTCCATCTATAAGCAAATCTTACTAACTTTTTTTCAAATAAAGCTTTACCTTCATTTAAATCAGCACTGTATTGTAACGTACCTATTGGTAATGAACTGGATTTATTCAACAAAACAGCTCTAACTCTATTCCCATTATTTAATAATTCTATTATTTTTATAGATACATCATATGTAGTAGTTGTCTTATCAAGATTTTCCTGGGTTGTTACTAGTGATATAACATCATCTTTTAAATATACTGGGGTAGGGGAAAAATCTATTGAAAATTCTGCACCCACGGCTTTACTTTGAAAATCAAATGAAGAAAAAGTATCACCGCCAGCTATAGTACCTATCCCGTTTCTTTTAGAAGAGCTTAGTACTAATGTTGGAGCATTTCTAGGACCTAACTTTATTGTTGTTATGTTTTCATTTTTAAATGAACTAGCAGCACTCCTCTGAGTTGAGTTCATTACAGTTCCATTATATGTGGTTTGAGTATCAAAGTCAATGGAACCTGACTTAAACTTCTCTATATTAATCTTCTTAGGATCAGTTTGGTTATCTGTCCAAGCTAGAAGACCTTCTATTACATTTATACCTGTTATAGGATAATCTGCACTAAAATTAAGTATGCTTAACTTATCTACTAGAACTGGTAAAACTTCTTTAGTTACATCATCATATTCTGCTATACAGCTAACACCAGTTGCAGCAATCATCCAATATATTTTATTGTTCTCGTTGTCTACAACATGACCGATACATTTAGCATTAGTTAATTCAGATATAAAGTTAGCACTCCAGTTAGATACAGTGTTTGTACCAACATTTAACTTTTTACCATTAATCAAAGTATTACCTAAGCTGTTTTGAATAGAACCTATATCAGAACCTTCAGAAGTAACTATCTCTATGTTCTGAGCATCTCTATATTCACCATTAGGCACTAATCTTTCGTCTAGGTCTTTATTCATCCGACCTGCTCGGAAGTGATGTTTTATCTCTGGCATATCTTAATGTTTAATTTGCTTAGACTTATTTCTCATTATTTGGATAAGTTCCTCGGACTTGAGGTTAGATAATCTTAGTTTTGCTTTTCTTATTTCTGCAAATCTTTCTTTTTTAAACCTGTTTACCACGTACTCAGGTATTTGATTTTTGCTTGCTAGAACAGCGTGAGCTATATATTTGTATACAGCTTCTTCAGCAAATTTGTGAACAACCATTTCAGAGTCTTGACCAAGTCCATCACTAACATATTTTAATGTTACTATTTTACCTGATATATTAGAACTAAAGTATATAACACCTTTTATACTATCTATAAAGAATGATCCATTAGTCTGAGCATATTCAGGTAATATACCAAATCTTTTAGTTTCTGTAACTAACTCATGATCGTGAGATTGTGATTTATCATTTGAATTTGGTGTTGAGCTTTTTGTAAATTTATCCCAAGTTGTAGAATTGTAAGATGTTTGAAGCTTACCATCCACATCAAATAAATACTTATATTCCGAATCTTGAAGTATACCAACCGGATTACTAGTGTTTCTAGTAGGATATATTATTCTTTCAACTCCAGTGTTATCTGACCAACTTAGTTTTACATAATTAACATAATCTTGAGGTAGTATCATATTTAATGATGGAGGTATTTCTATTTCTTGAGCTTTAAACGATTTTAATGTATCGTAATTTAACTCTTGTAAACCTCTTTGTGCATGAAAAGCAACATCAGACTTTTTTACTTTTTGTATGATTTTATCATCACCTACGTATGATACCATAAAATTATTTATCATATCATCTATTGAAACATACTGGTATGAACCATATTGTTCATTACCCGCTGTTTGTCTTACTATAATTTTAAGATTAGATTTTGGTGATCCATCTGACTCTTGAATTACTAGATTTACGTTTGTATTAGTAAACGTTAAGTTTGGACTAGAATAAGTGTAGTTATTGTTGCTTACTAGTTTTTCGTTTATAAATACTTCAAACTCAGATTCTGCTGAAGGTAAAGGATTTATACTGCTTATACTTATAGCAAAAACTTTTGTTGATCCATCACCTAAAAAATTTTGTGCTTGGTTATAATAAGATTCTTGAGTTGTTGTTCCTAGTAGTCCCATTTATTATGCTTTTTCTTGTTGTACTTTTTTAATTTCTTCTTGAGAAGACACTTGGTATAACTGAGGATCCTCAAGCAGTATACCAGCTAAAGCCAATATCTTTATTACTAGATTTGTTTCTTCTGACTCGTGTAGTTCAAAGTTAGTTGAAGTTGAACTATTATACAGAGATATATCGTTAACAACTGTTCCTGTCCAACTAACATTGGCAGGTTTTTTTATGTAATTGTAAGTTATTCCTGATGTAATAGTGCTTGGATAGACTTCTATTTTATCTCCAGAGTCTGTTTTATCTATATAAACAGGTCGTGTAGCCGTGGGTTTTGCTAAAGGAGATGCTTGATATTTTATTAATTCTTTTTTAGTTAATCTTTCAACCAAAAAATCTGTTCCTGAAACTGTAGAATATACATCTCCAAGCTTGTATAAAGCTGTATTTAACGTAAATGTATTATTACTAGAAGCTGTGGTTGCTTGTTTAAACAGTTCAAATATAGACATTTTTTCTTTTATTAAATCAACAGAGCTAGCATACTCATCCTGTGTAGATGGTATTCTAGCAAATTGATTTAAATCATAAAAATATTGGTTAAAAATATCTAACTGAGCTTGATTAGCAAAGAGATTATATTCAAGCGGAGTTATATAGCCTCTTTTTTCTTTATTAGAAATACCTAAAACCCTTTGATATACCGTGTCTATATTTACTGCCATAATATTTATTTTGTAGTAGTTAAGCCACCAGTTGATGGCCTAACATCTACATGAAACTTAATCCTTTAATCGTTTTTCAATATTAGAGTGTATTTCCATACCCTCATCTGTTTTAAAGAAAGCTGCTAACGCAGAATATGGATGTTCATCAAAAGGAACAGTCATAATCTTTCTTCCATTACTACCCCAAGTAAAGTTTCTTTGATCTTGCGATAACTTAACTATATTAGCTTCTACAGCTTTAATACCAAAGTTTCTTAACTGTACGTTATCATCAGAAACTAGTTCTAAGAACAATTCTGGGTTTGATCTTGCAAATAGTAGTAAATCTCTTTTAAGTTCCTTAGAACTCATCCTAGATACCTCAGATCCAATTTCTACACGCATTACTGCTTCTGCAATATCTACGTCTAGATTTTTAGCTGCATTTAGAGCATCTATTTGAGATTCTAGATCAACTAATTCATCTTGAGCTATTTTAGCAGGCATATGCTCTTCATATAAACTGCCTAATTTTGGGTGATAATTTGATAGAAGTTTTTGTAAAACTGTTTTTTCTTTTCTCACAAAAAGTGATCCATTTTCAAATAGTATTCTACCAAGTATTTGATCACCTTTCATTTCATCAACAAAACATGTTTTTTGATTTGTTGCATATTTTAACTCTCTTTCATAACCTTTTTCTTCGTCAAACCAATATATATTACTTGTCTTAACTGAGTATGTTAATGGTGTTAATCCATCTTTTAAAACATACATTCTATCTTTTATAACCCAGTCATTTTTCTTTTTAGTAACTGGTTTTTCCATTATTGTAGATACTGTTTCTTCAACAAAATCTACTTTGTTTTGCTTTTTTGCCATGATATAATATAATATAATAAGGGTAAAAATTACCCTCATCCATTGGACAAGGGTAATTATTAAATAAATGTATTAACCTTGAATCAACATGAAGTTATTAGCTCCTTGAGTAACTAAACATCTTTCAGAGAGGTAATGTACTTCCATTACATCTTTTCCAGAAGTTTGTGCTCCAACAGAACCAGTAACCCAGGTTTTCATCTTTCGATCATCAGTTTCAGAAGACCTGTAACGTACATGCAAGAAAGGACGAGTTAAGTTCTTGCCTAATTGCTCATCATATACAGACGAAACTCCAGCAGGAATAATTACTCCTCTTACACCAGCAGTACCAGCGTTAGCATTAATAAATCCTCTTGTTCCTTGATCATTCAAGTATTTCCAATCAGACTTATAGAAATCATAAGATCCTCTACGGAAACCTGAAAAACCAAGATTCAACGCCATATCCTCGCTGTTACTAAATACTCCGAAAGAACTACCAGCAGCGTAAGCGCTATTAATACTTCCTAGCATATCATCAATTTTAAGAGCTGTTGCTCTGTTTAAAAACATCATGTTCTCTTCTATAGCACCATTTTTATCAAATGTTGCTAAAATTGAATCAAACTCAGTAAAGTTATTTGCGGCTGTATCATCAAGACCATCTGTTACGTGACCACGAGCTGTAATAGCTGCAAATAAACCTTCAGTTCCAGCTTGTACATCACCAGCAGCTCCTCCAGGTAGACCATCAGCACCAGCTGCTAGTTCCTTTTCGGATTCCATCATTGACATCTCTAAGTAATCAGCAAATCTTGCTCGAGTATCACCTTCAGCTTTCAAATACCACAAGTATCCTGACTGACCTTCTTCTCCAGTTACTTCTACCCAGCCAATAGCTGATGTATCAGATCCAGAAACTTCATAAAAATCCTTTAGGATAATATGCTTGTTAGAAAGACTCTTGAATTTAGGAGCATTAGCAGAACTTCTTCCATCAACACCTTTAGCAAATTCAGAACCATACACTAATATGTGATAAGCATCTGCACCTTTTGTATCACCAAATCCAGCCGCTCCAAAATCAGCGTGAGTATATGGTACTGCAGTTATTACTTCGTTAGCAACAGTTGTAACATAACCTTTTATAACTTTATTTGTTGTATCTTCAGAAACAACAATAGTATCACCTACTCTAATACCATGATCAATAATTGAAGCTGTAACCGTGTTTCCATCAGAATCTTTAGTAATTGTAAATTCGTTTCCAGAAACATCTTGATTAGTAGCCTTATAAGCTAGGTGTAATCTACCTTGCTCTGACCAAACTACTTGATCAGATTGTGAAGCTTCTTCTGCTCCAATTTGTGATAAAAAACCTGAAATTGTCCTATTTCCGTAAATCTCAGCTTCTTTCTCCATTAAATCAGGTAGATACTGTTGTGCCCATCCTGCTGTTGCAGTTGCTGTAAAGTCAATATAATTGCTTGACAGCGTTTGTTTTACCGGTGCCACATCGGGCCCAGCTGCGCTTGTAATTGCCATAATTGTTTTGTTTTATTTTTTAATTTTAAATTTTAATTTTGAAGAATCATCACCTAAAACTTTAAACTTAAATCCATCAGTGTTAGTAGAACCAGCAAGACCTTGCCTTGGGTTCATGTCTATATTTTTAGACTTTGAGATACTTTCTTTTAAAGCATCTGCTTTACCTTGTTGATAGAAGTGGCTTGCGATAGCGTCGGGATTCATTGCTGTAAACATTGACTTGTGATAACCTTTAGCATCTGATATCTCATTTTTTTCATTTAGAAACTTTCCAATAAAATTAGTAATATCGCTTTGATTATTTTTAACTTTGTCTACCTCTTTAACATTAAATCTGTATTTCTTATCTCCAACATCATATTCAAAACCTTTGAAATTGTCAGAAAAGACCTCGTTTGTCTTTTTATTAAATACTAATTTTTGTCTCTCAGCTATCTTGTTTGTTTGCTCAGATTCTTTATTGTAACGGTTGAAAAAATCAATTGCTTTTTGTTGCTCGGGTGCTAACTTAGAACCCATTTTGATATCTTCATAATATTTAGACTTTTGCCCGTCTAAGTGGCTTTTAGCATTAGCGACTTGCTCTTTTAACGCTAATTTTTTTCTTTTAATTTCTCTTTCATCATCCACATCTTCGTCCCACAAAAAAGAATCTTCCATTAAAAAGTCTATTTCCGCATCATCTAAATGAGGCTTTGTAGATTTATAAAATTCTTTTAATAATTGTGTGTCTGAGTGTGATGAATAATCTTGATTCAATCTAACATAATCTTGTAGATCTCCTCCAGTCTCTTTCATGAACTCAATTACCTTTTGTATATTTTCAGGTAAGTCTTCACCAGTTTGTTTTTGTTCCTCTACAGCTTCTTTAACTTCATTTGTTAACTCTTCTGTTTTCTCTTCAACCTCTTCGCCTGTTATCTCCTCGAGAACGCTGCTTTGCTCATCCTCGGAAACTTGTTCTTTATTTTCTTCTGAGATTGAATCTTCGGTTGTGGTGTCTTCGACCACTGGTTGTTCTTGTGATATTGGTTGTTCATTTTGTTTTTCTTCTTCTTTAGTAATCACCTCTTCTTGAGATTTATTAACTTCTCTAAGATCTATTTTAACAACTTCATTTTCTTGTCGTTTTACAGAGGGTTTTTTCTTAACCTTAAACTCAGGTTCTTTTTTTGGTTCTACTTGTTCTTGTTTTTTTTCAGTTGTAGCTTCTACAACCTCTTCTAATTGCTCTTTTTTCTTAGCCATGATATAATATAATAAAAAATGTAAAAATAATTACCTAGGTTCAAACGAACCTAAGTCAAAACCACCCATTGTATCATTACCTGATGATTCAAAGTTTTTAGGAGGTTTTTCGTTTTTTCTTTGATCAATCAACTCTGATTGTTGACTTGCTTGTATTTTAGTTCTTTTGTCTTTTCTATCTTCTTTTTCTTTTTCTTTACCCTGAGCTGATTGAACTTCCATTTGCTTTAGTTGCATGTTCATTTGAAACTCAAGTTGCATTAACTCTTTCTTAGCTTGAATCTCCATTTGCATTTTTTGTTGATCCAATTGCGCTTTAAGTTTTTCTAACTCACTGTCTACCTGAACAAGAGCTTGTTGTTTTTGAACCTCTGCTTGAGCTGCTGCTTGTTGTTGTTGAGCGTTTGCTTGTGCTTGAGCTTGAATGTTTTGCTGAGCTATCTCTTGATCCTTCTTCTGCTTTTTCTGTCTTCTTAGTTTAAGTAATTGGTTTGCTAATTTTATGCTATTTATTTCTCTTAAATCTATAGCATCTTCTAAATCAATAGCTTTTTGTTGAACAGCAACTTGAATGTTATTTTCAAGCATTTGCTTTTCCTCTTCATCTGGTTTTAATTCAATAAATATACCAAAATCATGTATGTGTAGATTAGACATCTCTTCTAATGTAGCAACATTATGAACGCCTATACTTTGTATAAATGCTTCTTTGGTAGGAGAATATTCTATTATATCTGATATTCTTAAGGATAAACATTCTGCTAATTCCGATGTTAAGTGAACACCAGCTTGAAGTATATGTCTTGTTGCTGTATTTGAGTTTGCAGCGGCTAGTTTTTGTACACCAACCAATGCTTTAGGATCAGGTGTACTACCGTCTCTTGCTTCGTTTAATCCAGTTACGTCTCTTATCATCTGTAGATAATAATTATAAGTCTGAATTAGTGTTTGCATTTTTTGACCACCACTACCACTAGATATTTCTTGAATAGGTATTTTACCAGGGTTCATATCACCGTCAGAAGTTAGTGATCTACCTATGATACTACCGGTCTGAAAGAACATGTTAAGCGCTTCTTGCGGATTATAGTTTGTACCATTACCTAAATCAACCTCTGCAATACCATCAGCATCTAAATAAACACCATCAGGTATCATACGAGATAAAACTTGTTGTAACTTTAAATGAGTTAACTGAATCATATCAGCAAAACCAGTAATTCTACTTACTAGTGATTCTATTTTACCATTATACATTCTAGGTGCAACAATACTATAGTTCATTTTAACTTTAGTATTATCGCTTTTTGGCCTCATCATATTCTTAGCCATTTCCCACTTTAATAGTTTTTTAGTACCCAGTATCAATGCTCCTTCATATAAAACCTCTAATGATCTAGATACCTTTTCAAAGTTTTCATCTAAAATATCTGCTGGTGGATTAAATGTATCATCTTTTACTATAATCTTACTAGCACCCGAACCAGTTGATTTTATTTTATACACCTCGTTCATATAGGTTTTATAATTAAAATACAAAACCTCTATTTGATTAGAATCAGAGTTATTATCATTTAAATTAGTTCTGCTGTACCCATGTTTTTTAGAGTGTGGTTGCTTTCTTATCTCTTCTAAATCTTCATTGGTTAGTTCAGGAAATTGCTTTTTTAACTCATTGATAGGTATGGTTTTAACCTCACCTATATAGTATATGTCTTCAAACTCTGGTGACTCTGTATATGAATAAACTAGGTTGGCTGGATCAACATATTCTATTTTAACACCCTCTGACTTAGAAAACGTATTCTTTACAGCACCTATACCTATTACAGTTAAATCATAATTAACTCTTTTTCTTATTGAATCATATTTGTTTTTATCAAGAAGCACATTAATAGCTTGCTCTTCAGCTAACTCAACATTTTGTTTGTATGATAGTTGCATATGAAGTTCTAACTCCTCCTTAGAATCTGGTAGTTCATCTTCTGGTGTAGATGATAAATTTATATTAAAGTTTTGTCTAAAAAAATCATCAAAGTTTTTTAACTTCATGTCGTCTAAAACACCTTGCATATACTCAGTTCTTTTACTAACTCCGTAAGGATCTTGAGAATAAGCCTTTATATCAAATGTTCTTTCTGATATGCCATTAACAACTATATCTACAAACTTTGGTATTATAGGTACTGGCTTCCAGTCTAGATTAAGGTAGGATAAATCACCATTTATTGATAACTCATCTTTGTATTTTTGTATAGATTGTTCTCCTCTAGCATATAATCTAAGTCTGTGATAACTTGTTTCATTACTCTTAAATCTATTAGATCCAGATTCAGTATCTAGCCACTCAGATTCTATAGCTTGGCCTACTTTTAGACCATACTCCATACTTATTTTCTCTAAATCACTAACTACTTGACTTGGAAATAAATCCTTACTAATTGAATGAGCCATATTTTTACTTTATTATTGTTGATGAGCTTCCTTCGTTTTTATATCTTGAAAAGCTAATATTTATATTTTGTTTTTCTCTTTTAACATTAGGTGCATATAAATTCCTATTGCAAGCCATAACTGCTAGACCTGAACTTATTGCTGCATCAAACTTTGTTCTATTATTTATATCAAATCTAGACCAATCATTTAATGTTCTATTGAAATATATGTCACCATAATTACCATTAGTTTTTAAACCAACGTGTTCTTGTATATACATCTCAATAGCTGCTGCATGTGCTTGCCTAATGTCTTCACTAGAGTTGGGTATGCCACCAATCTCTTTTTCTGTAGTAGATAATTTGTTCCAACTTCTATCAGGTCTGTTCATAGAATAACCTCTATAACCTCTACGTCTTAAAT
>Ga0233432_10001031_pt1 | contig 27033 bp, 21 predicted proteins | sample SI_122_August201_6_FD_179870 | JGI IMG/M metagenome (GOLD analysis project Ga0233432, IMG submission 179870) | Seawater microbial communities from Saanich Inlet, British Columbia, Canada - SI_122_August2016_10_MG | ecosystem: Environmental > Aquatic > Marine > Inlet | place: Canada: British... | reverse complement strand
ATTATTTTGTGCAATTAGATTGCAGCAAGAGATTAAAAATAAAAAAGTAAGAAATCTATTTTTCATTTTATTTTGTAACAAGGTGCTGAATTTGTTCATATAACTCTTCTTCATCTCCATCTATATATCCTTTATGATTCCATACAATCTTACCTTCTCCATTAATTAGGAAAGTGTGTGGTACAGTTGATACTCCCATTGCTCTTTTAAGATCGGAATTTGAATCTAGGTATACCTCGTAATCCCAATCGGATGAATTTACATAAGGAGCAACTTTTGACATAGATCTTGTATCGTCAATTGAAATGGCTATTAACTTCACACCGGTTTCTTCTTGCCAATCGCCATAAACTTCAGCAATAGTATTGAGTTCTTTTTTACAAGGCTTACACCAGGTTGCCCAAAAACTAATTACCATTGGATTACCATTATTTTCTAAATCTTGAATATTAATAGTTTTTCCTTGTAATGTTTTTACATCTATGTTTGGTAAAGACTTTTCTTGTGCCAAAGCAAGTGTAGCGCAAAAGAAAATATATGTTAGAAATAGGATTGTTTTTTTCATCTTATTGAGTTTTTGTATATAACAAATTTACAAAACTTAAATAATAAAAAACCCTAGCATTGCTAGGGTTTTTTATTAAAAAATATAAGTGTTTAGATTACTTAGTTACAGTAACCTTTCTCTTAATTACTGCATCTTGAGTAAGAATATTTACATAGTAAGATCCATTTGCAAGACTAGAGATATTAACTTCTGATTTATTGTCAGATGCTAAAACTAGTTTTCCAAATACATCATAAATTTCTATGCTTTTGAAGTTTCCTTCTATATTTAGTATGTCTTGAGCAGGGTTAGGGAATAATTCAAATTTATTATCTGAATTTTCATTTATTGCTGTAGAACCACTACAAGGATTAGTTGCATCATCAATACATTCTTGTTCTGTATTATATGATCCAAGTCCTGCTGTTCCAACATCTATACAACCTTGAACAGGATCACAACTCCAAGTTGGACCTACGTAACATCCAGTTGTAGGGTCAGATTCACACTGAGACTCACTCATGTAAATTCCTAAACCAGGAGTCCCTTCAACACATCCGAAAGGTGAACATTCCCATGCTGGTCCTGTAGCAGCTCCAGTGGAGAATGCAGTAGGAATAGCACTAAAGTTTTGAAGATTTACAGGATCTCCCTCAAAGATGATTGTTCCATTAACATCAGTTACTATACAAGTTCCAACACCGTTTGCACAACACATTCCATCACCATATGAATCGTATAAGATAAATTCAAAACACATGTTTCCAGGAACAGCAACATCAATATTGTATGGAGTGTTACTTGCGTATGGTCCGCCAGATCCTAATATAGTTCCATCTTCAGCAACAATTTCCCATGAAGTTTCAGATCCATATCCATCAGTCAAAAGGTCAATATTTACATTTCCAGCTGCGATTCCTTGAAGAACATCACCTGACATGTCTTTATGACTAAATTTAGATACTGATGAGTTGTTTGTAGTGTTTTGATCAACTTGACCATTTGGATTTGAAGCAGTCCATGAAACTGTGTTACCTGGATTTCCAAAGCTATCTGCAAGTGGGCTAAATGAAACATTAGTAATAGTTACAGTCTCTTGTGCTCCAGAAGCTAAATTACCTGTCCAGTTATAAGTTGCTGGAGTTCCACCATTAATATCATAAGTTAAATCTAATGAAGTTAATGCTTGGTTTCCGTAATTTCTAAAAGTTATATCAATATCAGTTTCAGAAGAGCACATTACATCTGCAGCAGAAGATGCAGTTACATTTGCATCATATGCATTAGGGAATATACAAAGTACTTCAGCTTGTACTCCAGTGATAATTTCACCTGGACCTTCAGCTATGTAAGCTATAATATCCATATTTGTAGGGTCAAGATCTGGGAAGTAACCAGTTGTTGATTGTCCAGCAGCTAAATTTGCTGGCATTTGCCATGTATGCGTATTTGGTACAAAGGTTCCAGCTGTTGTTACATTGTACTCTAATCCATTGGCACCATCCATTAAATGTCTAAACATATGTTGGTGATTGTATGTTGGACTCCAAGGTCCAGAAATAATAGCTCCAGGATTATAATTTTGCGCTCCAGATTGAGGTCCTGGAACATTATTTTCAACAACAGCAACATGCAGAACGTTAACGTTTGAAGTTGAAGAAGTATAATATGTTTCAGTATTAACAGTAAGAATTCCTGTAGACATGTCGTAAGAAGCTTGCGCTCCTAAATTAACATAAGATGGTTGAGCCATGATATCTGAACAAGCAGCTGCCCAGTCACCTCTACTTAATGCAGTTGTTCCAGGGCTTCCTTGTGGAGCAATACCAGTAAAAGTTGCTCTGTTTACTGTTCCGGCTGGATATCCAGCTAAGCCAGAAGCACTACCAATCGCAGCACCATATAAGCAATTAAAGTCAGGATCACTAGGACCATTTGGATTTGAATATCCACCTGTGTGAATATTAATTAAAAAAACGTCATTTGGATTAGCATCATGAAGTCCTTGACCGATAACATGACCGTCAGGACAGAAACCACAATAAATACCTGTGAACTCTTCAAGAACAACATTCTTATTTTCAGGTGTTGTGCTTACAAAAGTTTGTGCAAAAGAAATAGTTGTAACTAAAGCTAATGCGATTGTTAGTAAATTTTTCATCATAAATTATATTTAAATATTAAATGTTTTGCACAAATATAGCTTTAAAAGTTAAAAAATCCTAATTAATCATTGAAAATTACTTATGCCAATTTTATTATATTTGAACAAATAATAAATTATGAAAAGAATTTCTTTTACCTCCTTATTGTTAATCTTAATATTTAATTTTTCTTTTTATGAAAATTTACAAGCCCAGAGCTTAGAGCTTATTGGTGATGCATTTGTTTCAGGTAATCCAGGTATTCCTATTGCATCTTATATAATAGTAAAAAACACAACGTCTAATTCATTAGATGTGAGATGTCAAAAAAATATTATTGATACCGCAGCAGGTACACAGAATTACTTTTGTTGGGGAATGACATGTTGGCCATCATCTGTTTATGTTTCTCCAGATCCTGATGGTATTAGAACTATTCCTGGCGGATATTCTGACTCTACCAATTTTACTGGATATTATGATGCTGCTTTTTCTGGAATACCCTCTCAGGCTCGCGCAATAGTTGAGTATTGCTTTTATCCTTTAGGAATGATTTCTGACTCTACTTGCTTAACAGTTCATTTTAATGATAATACTTCTTCAGTTACAGATACTAAAAAAGAAATAAGTTTGGGTGATTTTTATCCAAATCCCACAGAAAATTTAACAAGAATAAATTATGTTGCAGATAATAATTCTTACTTACAAATTCTTGATATTTTAGGTAATAAAATTCAAAGTTTTGATTTAGATAATTCTGGCGTTTTAGAAATCTCTACAACTAATTTTAGTTCAGGTATTTATTTTGGCAACTTAATATCAGATAGTAGAGTTGTATCAGTTAAAAAAATTATTATTAATTAGAACTAACACAAAATATTATAAATAGAAAAAACCTTGTCTTAGTACAAGGTTTTCTTTTAAAAAACAACTTTAAATGATTACACAAATTACAGGAAAGCTTTTAGAAAAAACTCCAACATATGTTGTTATTGAATGTAACGGCATAGGATATTTTATCAATATTTCGTTGCAAACTTTTTCCTCGATTAATGAAGAAGCATGTAAGTTATTTACACATCTTTCAGTAAAGGAGGATTCACACACGCTTTATGGTTTTTACGATCAGAATGAACGTCATTTGTTTAGAAATTTAATAAGTGTTTCTGGAGTTGGTCCTAGCACAGCTCAAGTAATACTATCTACTTATAATCCAAGTGAGATTGTAACATATATAACTACGGCTGATGTTGCGGCAATACAACATGTAAAAGGAATTGGCGCAAAAACCGCTCAGAGAATAATAATTGATTTAAAAGATAAGGTTGCAAAAGGACTTCCCAAATCAGATATTTTGTTTGAATTGGACAATACTATTAAAATTGAATCGTTATCTGCTCTACTAGCTCTAGGTTTTAACAAGAAAGGTGCTGAACAAAAAATTGACAAGGTGCTTAAAGAAAATCCAGATATTTCTAGTGTTGAAGAATTGGTTAAGATGGCTTTAAGTCAGATGTAGCCATAATAATTTAGAGGACTCAATTTGATTATAAAGAATAAATACTGGGCAATTTTAACTGTTTTTACATTGTTATTTTATGTAAATAGTTTTTCAATTGTTGTAGATTCTTTAGAAAACAATTATAATTTACCATATCCATATCTTCAAAATTCTTCCAGTGGATTATTTATGAATAATCCATCTAATTTTAACACTCAAGTTAATTACGATATAACCAATAATCAGTATCTATTCCAAAATAGACTAGGAAAATTTAATTTAGGTACACCAAAAATTTTATCCTTTGAAGAATTTCAAGAATATAATTTTAAAAAATCAATTTCTAACTACTGGAATCAAAAATCAAAGGACAGAAATTCTCAATCAAGTTCAAGATTTGGAATTCCTAAATTATATATACCTGGTCAAGCATTTGATAAGGTTTTTGGTGGTAATTCTGTTGATATAAGACCTCAAGGTTCTGCAGAATTGATATTTGGTTTAAAAATAAATAGATTAGATAATCCATCCTTGACTGAGGAACAAAGACGAACTACCACTTTTGATTTTCAAGAAAAAATTCAAATGAATGTAATTGGTAAGATTGGAGACAAATTAAAATTAACTACCAATTTTAACACTGAAGCAACGTTTGACTTTGAGAATAATATGAAGCTTGAATACACCGGATATGAGGATGAGATAGTAAAAAAAATTGAAGTAGGAAATGTTAGTTTACCTTTAAATGGATCTTTAATTACAGGAAGCCAATCTTTATTTGGCTTTAAAACCCAAATGCAATTTGGAAGAACAACAATAACTGGTATTTTATCGCAACAAAAAAGTACTATGTCTGAGATAGAGGTTAGTGGTGGAGCTCAAACATCGGAATTTGATATTTATGCAGATCAATACGAAGCAAATAAGCATTTCTTTTTAGCGCATTATTTTAAAGAAAACTATGACGTTGCCTTGCAGCAACTTCCATTTGTTAACTCACCAATAAATATAACAAAGGTTGAGGTTTGGATAACAAACAAAACTGGAACTACCAATGACACTAGAAATATAGTTTCGTTTCTTGATCTTGGAGAGACAAGTCCTAATATATACAATACGCAATTTACCCTGTCAAATGGTGGTGTTTTTCCTGATAATGACGCTGCAAATGATATGTTTGAGTCCCTGACAAATCAATTTAGTGGAATTAGAAATATTAATGATGTTAATAATATATTATCTTCTCAAATTGGAATTGGTTTTTTAAATGGGCAAGATTATGAAAAATTAGAAAGAGCCAGAAAACTTTCTGAGCAAGAATATTCTGTTCATACTCAACTTGGATATATTTCTTTAAATCAGGCTCTCAATAATGATGAGGTTTTGGCTGTTGCTTTTCAATACACAATAGGAAATAATACATATCAAGTTGGAGAATTTACTAATTCAGGTCCTACAGCTCCTAACGCATTAATTGTTAAGCTTTTAAAAGGAACAAATTTTTCGCCTAATTATCCAAACTGGCATCTAATGATGAAAAATATTTATGCACTTGGCGCATACCAGATGAGTAATAATGGATTCATTTTGGATATCATGTATGAAAATACAGAGGAGTCTGGTGCTCTAACAAATTATATACCTGAAGGAAATCTTGAAGGTGTCCCATTAATTAAAGTAATCAATGTTGATCAGTTAGATCAACAGATGGATAACAGGTCTGATGGAGTTTTTGATTTTATTGAAGGATTAACTGTTAAATCAGCAAATGGTAGAATTATTTTTCCTGTAAGAGAACCATTTGGAAATTATTTAAGAAGTCAATTTGTAGATCAGAATCTTGCTGATAAATATGTATATCAAGCTTTATATGATTCCACACTTACAGTAGCTCAACAATATCCTGAATTGAATAAATTTAGAATTAAGGGAAGTTATCAGGGAGCCTCTGGTTCTGAAATAAGATTAAATGCCATGAATGTTCCTGAAGGTTCTGTAACTGTAACCGCCGGTTCTCAAAAGTTAGTTGAAAACCAAGACTATACTGTTGATTATAATATGGGTAGAGTTACTATTATTAATGAAGGTATTTTAAACTCTGGTATTCCAATTAAGATTTCTTTGGAAAACAATTCGATGTTTGGAATTCAAAATAAAACATTAGTGGGTCTACATGCAGATTATGATATTAATAAAGACTTTATTTTAGGCGCTACCATATTAAATCTAACAGAAAGACCATATACAGATAAAATTAATACTGGTGATGAGCCAATATCAAATACTATATGGGGGCTCGATGGTACTTATCAGACAGAAGCTCCATGGATGACTAAGGCAATTGATTTTATTCCTTTTGTAGAAACTAAAGCAAAGTCGAGGCTAATTGCTACAGCAGAATTTGCCCATTTGATTCCAGGCCATCATAGAGCAGTTGGAAAGGAGGGTGTTTCATATATTGATGATTTTGAAGCAAGTAAGACCTCAATTGATATAAAAAATATGGGGGCATGGAGATTAGCAAGTATACCTCAAGGTCAAGATGATATTTTTCAAAATGCTTCATTAAATGATAACCTTGAAATAGGCTTTAAAAGAGCAAAATTAGCTTGGTATACTATTGACCCGCTATTCTTTAGAAATACATCAATAACTCCTCCAAATATTAATAAAACTCTTTCTCTTGCAAATGGAAGTACTATTAAGCAGCAATCTTATCATTATGTAAGAGAGATACTTGAAACTGAAGTTTTTCCAAATCGTGATCCTGATTTAGGAAGTCAAATTACAAATCTTGCTGTTTTAGATGTGGCATACTACCCACTTGAAAGAGGTCCAAATAATTATACTGTTTCGGGTTTAAAAGCTAATGGAGAATTGTATAATCCATCTGATAACTGGGGAGGTATAATGAGAAAATTAGAAACTAATGATTTTGAAGCTGCAAATATTGAATTCATAGAGTTCTGGATGATGGATCCCTTCAATAATGAGGATGGTTTATCTAATCATAGTGGTGGAGATATGTACATTAATCTTGGAAATATTTCTGAAGATGTTTTGAAAGACGGTTATAAGAGTTTTGAAAATGGTTTGCCAACAAGTGCAAATGTTATAGATGTGGATACAACGCAATGGGGAAGGGTTCCTACAAATTTTTCAATTGTAGAAGCTTTTGATAATGACCCACTTTCAAGAGAATTTCAAGATGTTGGATTAGATGGGCTTAATAATACAGATGAGAAATTATTTTTTGAATCTAATTATTTACAACAAATAGAATCTCTTTATGGAACATCTTCATCAGCATATCAGAACGCATTAAAAGATCCCTCTGGAGATGATTTTCATTATTTTAGAGGAACTGATTTTGATAATTCGTCAACTGATATTTTAAATCGTTATAAAAATTATAATAATACAGATGGAAATTCCTCAACTACGGAACAATCACCCGAGAACTACCCTACATCAGCAACAACTCAACCTAATTCAGAAGATATTAATAGAGATAATACACTTAGTGAAACAGAAAGTTATTTCCAATATAAAATTAAATTATTTCCAGGGATGGATGTTGGAGATAGTTATATTTCTGATGTTTTAGAAACCTCTGTTAAAACTGAGAACGGAAGCCAAAGAAATATTAAGTGGTATCAATTTAGAGTTCCTGTATATCAACCAGACAAGGTGATTGGTGGTATACAAGATTTTAAGTCAATTAGGTTTGTTAGAATGAATTTTACAAACTTTAACCAACCAATTGTCTGCAGGTTTGCAACTTTTGATTTAGTAAGAGGAGAGTGGAGAAGATATAATTTTGATCTAACAGAACCGGGAGAATATATCCCAATTGATGATCAGGCTGAAACCTCTTTTGATGTTTCGGCAGTAAATATTGAGGAAAATGGAAATAGATCTCCTATTAATTATGTTTTACCTCCAGGAATTGAACAAGAGACTGATAATACTACTACCACGCTGAGGCAACAGAATGAACAGGCACTTGTTTTAAAAATATGTGATTTAAAAGATGGTGACTCTAGAGCTGCATATAAAACATCTGATTTAGATGTGCGAGCTTACAAAAGAATAAAAATGTTTGTACATGCCGAAGGTGAAGAAGATAATTTAAAAGAGGGAGATTTATCATGTTTTATAAGATTAGGTACTGATTTTACATCTAATTTTTATGAATACGAAATTCTATTAGACCCAACACCTCATTATGCCACTTCACCAGATGAGATATGGCCATTATCTAATGAAATTGATATTGCTTTTGAAATTTTTCAGCTAGCTAAGCAAGAAAGAAACTTTAATAATGCTGATGTTTCATCACCATATATAAAATATGCTTCAGGTGGTAAGATTACTGTTGTTGGAAACCCGAATCTCTCTCAAGTTAAGACTATAATGATTGGTGTTAGAAATCCTAAAAAAACATCTTTTAATAGTGATGATGATGGGCTGTCCAAGTGTGGTCAGATTTGGGTAAATGAACTTCGTTTGACTGATTTTGATGAATATGGTGGTTGGGCTGCCAATGGTAGATTGACTGCTAGACTTGCAGATCTTGGAAATGTCACTATTTCAGGAAATTTAAGTACTATTGGTTTTGGAAGTATTGAAAAGAAAGTGAATGAAAGGCAAAAATATAATGCTTATCAATATGATTTGTCATCTACTGTTGATTTAGGTAAATTTTTCCCTGAGAATTCAGGAGTTAAAATCCCTATGTACTTAGGAAAATCTGAATCAATAAGGAATCCACAGTACAATCCATTAGATCCAGATATTCTATTAACTACCTCTTTACAAACTCTGGATACTAAACAAGAGAGAGATTCTTTAAAAAATATTGCGCAGGACTATATACAAAGAAACAGTATTAATTTCACCAATGTTAGAAAATCAAAAACAATAAAAAAAGGTGAAGAGCAGAGAAAAAGCCGTGTGTATGATCTAGATAATTTTACTGTTTCATATTCTAAAAATGAAACTTTTATTAGAAATATTAATACCGAATATAATAGAACTGTAAATTATAGGGGTTCAATAACTTATAATTATAATACTCAGCCAAAAAACATTAAACCATTTTCTAAATTTAATCTTGGAAGATCTCCTTACATGCGTTTTATTAAAGATTTTAACTTTAATAATATGCCAAAATCATTTTCTTATAGAACTGAAATTGATAGAAATTATAATGAGGTTAAGCTCAGAAATATTAGTAATTCTAATATGATCATTTTCCCAACATATAATAAGTTCTTTAAATGGAATAAGAGTTATGAGTTTAAATATGACTTAACAAGAACATTAAAACTTGATTTTGCAGCCAACAGTAAGGCAAATATTGATGAACCATTTGGTAGACTTGATAAGTCAGATCCCGAGTATAAACAAAAGATGGATACAATATGGAATAACTTTTGGAACTCAGGAAGACCTACCTCATATTATCAAACCATGAGTATTAACTATCAGTTTCCATTAAATAAGCTTCCAATACTAAATTTTATGTCGCTATCAACAAGATATAATGCTAACTATAATTGGACAGCTGCCCCCTTATCTCTAGAAAATTTAGGTAATACCATACAAAATTCTCAATCTAGACAATATAATGGTCAAATTAATTTAACCACTCTTTATAATAAGGTCCCATATTTCAAAAAACTAAATAAAGGAGGAAATGCAAGAGGAAGACCTACTAGAAACAGAGTAAAGGAAGAGAATGAGGAAAAAGAAGATAGGTTTGAGTTTTTTAAGCATTTAACTCGCTTTGCTTTGGGAGTTAAAAACATATCATTTAGTTATAGTCAAAATCGAGGGACTTTATTACCTGGATTTTTACCTCAACCTAAACTCCTTGGACAAGATTGGTCTATTTTGGCTCCATCACTTCCATTTGTTTTTGGAAGTCAAAAAGACATAAGAAATTCGGCCGGAAGTAGTGGTTGGATAACACAAGATACATCTCTAAATTCTCAATACAAGCAAAACAGTAGTGCCAATTTAACTTTCAGAAGCACAATTGAACCTATTAAACAATTTAGAATAGAATTAAACGCAAGTAAAAATACATCTTCAAATAATCAAGAATATTTTAGATGGGACAATATTAACGATAGTTTTAATTCATTTAGTCCAACTGAGACAGGAAGTTATAGTATTTCTTTTATTTCATTCCCAACAGCATTCGTGGGAAATAATGATGATTATTCTTCATCGACTTTTACAAAGTTTAGAGGTTACAGAGCTGATATCGCAAATAGATTAGCATCTGAAAATCCAAATTTTAATGGCGTTATTAGCTCTGAAACTGGTTTTCCAATTGAATATTCCATTGTTAATGGGGACACTGTAATTACTGGTGGCTACGGTCCTACATCACAGGAAGTAATGATTCCTGCATTTTTAGCTGCATATGGAGGGCAAAATTCAATTGATGTCTCTTTAAATCAAATGCCAAAGATTCCATTGCCTAATTGGAGAATTACCTATGATGGTTTGATAAAAATAAAAGCAATAAAAAGATATTTTAAAACTTTTAGCCTAGCTCATTCATATAGAAGTACTTATAGTGTAAGCTCATATAATACTAACTTGAATTATATTGACGGTGATGAAATGAATTTAAACAACCTAAGTTATCATGTGCAAAAAGAAATTTCTCAGGTCTCAATAAATGAACAATTTAGTCCTTTGTTTAAATTAGATATGTTGTGGAAAAATAGTTTAATAACAAAAATTGAAATAAAAAATAGTAGAATGCTTTCATTATCTTTAATTAATAATCAACTTACCGAAACCAATACTAAGGATTATGTTATTGGTACAGGCTTTAGAATCAAAGATCTAGAATTTAGATTTATGTCTGGAGGGAGAGGTAAAAAAATGTCATCAGATTTAGATTTGAAATTAGATTTGAATATTAGAAATAATAAAACAATTATAAGAAAGGTAATTGAAGATGTTGAGCAAATCACAATGGGTCAGCAGATTATTAGTATTAAATTTTCTGCAGATTACGTTTTAAATCAACGTTTGAATATTAAAGCATTTTACGATAAAGTTATTACAAATCCTTTCATATCAACAACATTTCCAGGTTCAATTACAAACGCCGGATTTAGTTTGAGATTTACTTTGGCAGGATAGAAAAAGTTGTATTTTTGAAAAAATAAAATTTTATGAGTTTTCCAGATAATTTAATGTATACAAAAGATCATGAATGGCTCAGAATAGAAGGAGATCAAGCCTATGTTGGTATTACATATTTTGCTCAAAGTGAGTTGGGTGACATTGTTTTTATAGATATTGACTCTGAAGGAGAACATTTAGAAAAAGAAGAGGTTTTTGGTTCAGTAGAAGCTGTTAAAACAGTTTCAGACTTATTTATGCCTATTAATGGTGAAGTTTTAGAGTTTAATGAAAAGCTGGAAGATAATCCAGAATTAATAAATGATGACCCATATGGTGATGGATGGATTATTAAAGTTTCTATAAGTGATTCTAAAGAATTAGAAAATCTTTTAAGTTCAAATGATTATCAAAACCTCGTTAGCTAATTATGATACCAAAGAAAGATCCAAAAATAAGTTTAGAAAATAAGAAGGGTATGTTTTTTCAAATTGGCCTAGCAGTTACACTAATTGTAGTGCTTATTTCTTTTGAATGGAAGAGCTACGACAAATCCAATTATAATTTGGGAGATTTAAATCTTGATGATATGGAAGAGGAGATAATTCCTATTACCAGGCAAGAAGTTAAGCCACCTCCACCTCCACCTCCTCCACCAGAAATTATTGAAATTGTTGAAGATGAAGTTGAAATTGAAAATGAAGTTGAAATTGAAGAAACGGATACAGATGAAGATGAAATAGTTGAGATTGAGGAAGATGATGAAGAGTTTTTTATGGTTGTTGAGAACATGCCTGAATTCCCTGGAGGTGATTTAGGATTAATGAAGTTTATTCAAAAAAATGTTAGATACCCTGCAATTGCTAAAGAGTATAATATTACTGGTAAAGTTTATGTAAGTTTTATTGTTGATAAGCAAGGAAGTGTTACAAATGTTAAAATTGTCAGAGGTGTTGATAAAAACTTAGATGCTGAAGCTCTAAGAGTTGTTTCGTTATTACCTAAATATAAGCCTGGAAAACAAAGAGGAAAGGCGGTTAGAGTAATGTTTACAATTCCAATTAATTTTACATTAAATTAGATAATCATTCCCGCAGCAACTGTTTCGTTAGTTGCTTCATCTACTAAAATAATACTTCCAGTATTTCTGTTTCTTCTATAGCTATCAAAGAAAAGCGGAGAAGTGGTTTTAATTAATATTCTACCAATATCGTTTAAACCAATTTCTTTGTCTTCTTCATTTCTGTGTAATGAATTTATATCAATCTTATATTTTATTTCATTAATAATACATCTTGCTGTCTGAGTTGTATGTCTAATTGAATATTTCCCTCTCAGAATTAATTTCTTTTCATTCATCCAGCAAATCATTATATCAATTTCTTTTGAAATCTTAGGTTGATTATTTTCTCTAACTAGCATGTCTCCTCTACTTATATCTAGATTGTCTTCTAAAGTCATACATACAGACATTGGGGAATATGCTTCTTCTATATTTCCATCAAATGTATCAATTGATTTGATTTTAGTTTTAAAACCTGAAGGTAATACAGTAACATTATCACCTTTTTTAAATACACCACCTTCTACTCTACCTGAATAGCCTCTATAATCAGGAAATTCTATTGATTGAGGCCTTATAACATATTGAACAGGAAATCTGCAGTCGACATGATTATGGTCTGATCCAATATGTATGTTTTCTAATAAATGCATTAAAGTAACACCATCATACCAATCCATATTTTTAGATCGATCCACCACATTGTCCCCATTAAGGGCAGAAATAGGGATGAAGTGAATATCTTTGATCTCAAGCTTCGATGAGAAATCTCTAAAAGCAGATTTTATATTCTCAAAAGCATCTTCATTGTAATCAACTAAATCCATTTTATTTATACATACTGCTATATGTGGAATTTGTAATAACGAGGCAATAAAAGCATGTCTTTTGGTTTGTTCTATTATCCCATGTCTTGCGTCAACTAATAGAATTGCGAGATTAGCAGTTGATGCACCAGTTACCATATTTCTTGTATACTGAATATGTCCCGGAGTATCAGCAATAATAAATTTTCTTTTCGGTGTTGCAAAATATCTATATGCAACATCTATTGTAATTCCTTGCTCTCTTTCTGATCTTAATCCATCTGTTAATAGAGCTAAATTTATTCCTTCCTCTCCTCTTTGTTTAGAAGTCTCTTCTAAGATATCCATTTGATCTTCAAAGATTGCCTTACTGTCATATAGTAATCTTCCGATTAGAGTACTCTTTCCGTCGTCAACACTTCCTGCAGTTGTAAAACGAAGTAACTCCATATCTAGATATCCTTTAGCTTTATTCATAGTTTTTTATTTTAGAAATATCCTTCTTTTTTTCTGTCTTCCATTGCAGCTTCAGATCTTTTGTCATCAGCTCTTCCCCCTCGTTCAGTAATTCTAGTAGATGCAACTTCATCAATAATTTCTTCTAAAGTTTTAGCTTGTGATTCTGAAACTCCTGTACAGGTCATATCACCAATTGTCCTACACCTTACAGTTTTCTCTTCCCATTCTTCATCTTTTTTTAATGTAATATGATCACATTTTCCAAGAAGAACACCGTCTCTGTTAACTACTTCTCTTTTATGAGAAAAGTAAAGAGAAGGTAATTCTATTTTCTCGTGTAAAATATATTGCCATACATCCATTTCAGTCCAATTTGAAATAGGAAAAACTCTAAAATGTTCGCCTAAATTCTTTTTTCCATTAAATAAGTTCCAAAGTTCAGGCCTTTGATTCTTTGGATCCCATTGTCCAAAATCATCCCGGTGTGAAAAAAATCTTTCTTTTGCTCTTGCCTTCTCCTCATCTCTTCTTGCTCCTCCCATAGCACAATCGTATTTTCCATCCTCAAGTCCTTCTAAAAGTGTAACGGTTTGTAATCCATTCCTGGAAGGATTAGGACCTTTTTCTTCAACAGCTGTACCTTTGTTAATAGAGTCTTGAACATATTTTACAATTAGTGTTTCTCCTGTTTCACGCATTAAATCATCTCTAAATTCTAGAGTTTCAGGAAAATTATGTCCCGTGTCAACATGCATCAATGGAAACGGAATTTTGGCTGGAAAAAAAGCTTTTCTTGCTAGATGAAACATTATAATAGAATCTTTACCTCCAGAAAAAAGCATTACCGGTTTCTCAAACTGAGAAGCTACCTCTCTTAAAATAAAAATTGCTTCTGATTCTAATTCTTTTAAATGTGTTAAGTTATATGAGGTCATTCTAATTATTTTTTAGTTGAGGTAAAACATTTTTTAGAATTATTTCTATTGATTGGTCTATTGATAGTTCAGAGGTGTTAACCTCTAAACTTGAGTTATTTGGCTTTTCATATTGAGAGTCAATACCTGTAAAGTTTTTTATTTCGCCATTACGTGCTTTTTTGTAAAGTCCTTTTACATCTCTTTTTTCACAAGTTTCTAAATCAGCATTTATAAAGATTTCGTAGTAATTTTCTTTGCCAATAATTTTTTCGGCAATTTGACGCATTTTTATTGTAGGGCTTACAAAACAGTTAATTGTAATTATACCACAATTAAGAAATAGTTTTGAAACTTCAGCAATTCTTCTAATATTTTCAGTTCTGTCACTCTCAGAAAAAGATAAGTTATTATTTATACCAGCTCTAATATTATCACCATCTAATATTTGTACTAAAAACCCCAATTTATAAAGCTCTTTTTCAAGTTGAAGAGCAATTGTTGTTTTTCCTGATCCTGATAAGCCAGTTAGCCAAACTACTTTTCCTTTTTGATTTAAAAGTTTTTCTTTTTTTTCTTTTGAAATAATTTTATCAAAAACAGGGAAAATATTTTCAGAGGGAGTGTTCATATTCTGCAAATAACGTAAAATTTGTTAAATTAAAAAGATAGATAAACTGAATATTTAACTAGATTTGTGTAGAGACAAAATCATGCTTGATTATCCAGAAAATATAAAACACTATCTCGACTCTACTTTTTTAAAGACATCTTTTGAGTTGGATGTTAAGGATGATGAGTTAAAGCAACAAATTACAGATTTTATAATTGAAGCGATAGAATATCAATTTAAATGTGTTATGATTCGGCCTAAATTTGTAGCATTAGCGAAAGAAATAAAAGACAAAAGAAAAGCTAAAATTAATATAGGTACTGTAATAGATTTTCCATTAGGACAATCTTCGAGTTCTGAGAAAATATCTCAAGCAAAAAAAGCTTTGGATGCTGGTGCAAAAGAATTGGATTTTGTTTGTGATTATAATATGTTCAAAAGAAATAGTTTAGATGATTTTGATGATTCTATAATTAAGTGTACATCATTTTCTCTGAAGGGAAAAGCTATTGTAAAGTGGATTATAGAAACAGGTGCTCTTTCAAAAAAAGAAATTAAATCAATTTCAAAAAGAATTTATGATTTAGTATTAGCAAATTTTCCTAATAATATTTCCAAAGTTTATATTAAAACATCTACTGGGTATTATGGTGGATTAGGAGCAACAGTCAAAGACCTAAAGTTAATAAAGTCTGTAGTTGGTGAGATGCCTGTTAAAGCTTCTGGAGGAGTTTCTTCTTTTAAAAGTGCAATTGAAATGATTAATTTAGGAGTTAGTAGAATTGGAACATCAAAGGCGAAAAAAATCCTTGAGGAATGCAAGAAGTAGATTTACATAGTTTGTTAGATTGCGCAATAAATGCCTCAATTAAAGCTGGGGATGAAATAATGAAAATCTATGACTCTAACTTTGAGTTCACAACAAAAGAAGACGATTCCCCATTAACTATTGCGGACAAAAATTCAAACGCTATAATTGAAAAAGCTTTAAAAATTTCAAAAATTCCTTTTTTAAGTGAAGAAGGAAAAGATATCCCATACAATGAAAGAAAAAAATGGGACTATTTATGGATTGTTGATCCACTAGATGGGACTAAAGAGTTTATAAAGAAAAATGGTGAATTCACTGTTAATATTGCTTTAGTGAAAAAACAAAAACCTATTCTTGGAGTAATATATGTTCCTTGTAGTAATGAGTTGTATTATGCCCTAGAAGGATTAGGGGCGTTTAAAGCAACAATTGATGGTTCGTATAAAGGACTGGAAAGTTTATTAAAGAATTCTTCAAAACTTCCTGCAAATCAAAATAGATCAAATTTTATTGTTGTCGGTTCAAGATCTCATATGTCAAATGAAACACAAAAATATTTTGATAAAAAAAAGAATGAATATGATAGTGTTGAGGTTTTAGCAGTTGGATCTTCTCTAAAAATATGTATGGTAGCTGAAGGAAAAGCAGATGTATATCCAAGATACGCTCCAACTATGGAGTGGGATACAGCTGCTGGTCATGCTATTGCTAATATGGCAGGATTTAAAATAATTGAATATAATTCTTCTAATGAAATTATCTATAATAAAGAAGAGTTACTTAATCCTTGGTTTTTAGTTTCTTAGACAAAATGATATCCCAAGGAATTAACAAAACACAAGAACGAATAAAAAAAAATTTTGAGGACAAGGATTTTTTAGAGTTATTTAACAAGGGTGGTATAGCAATGTTGTATAGAATAGGAGGGCAGCTCCTAGGTTTTTTGCTAACCTTTGTAATTGCTTATTTTTTTGGTGCTAATGGATTAGGTGATTACGTCTTGGCTATTATAGTACTTAAGATTTTTACCTTAATTTCAAAATTAGGTCTTGATACTGCGTCTATTAGATATATTGCAGAATATTCATCCGAAAATAGTTTGAGTTCAATTCTTGATTTTAGAAAAAAATCTATTTTTTTAATAACTACTGTGTCCATAATATGCTCATTGGTAATGTATTTTGGAGCTAACATAATTGCAGGATTTATAAAAGCTAATCCACAACACATAGAAATAACATCTTTCTTTATTTTACCAATGTCTCTTTTTATTTTTCATTATCAAAATATGAGAGGTTTGAAAGAAATTGCTGGATACTCTTTTTTCTTTTGGATGTCCCAAGCTTTATTTTCATTAATTGCAATACTGGCTCTAACTACATTTACAAAAGATCCCGCGGTTCCATTATATGCTTATCTAATAAGTTTAATAGTAATCTCAATATTTTCTGTCATTTCTTTTACTTATTTTTTAAATAAAAGGAAACGGATAAAAGAGTTATTTACAGACGATAAAAGATCTGAAAGTGTTAAAAACATTTTAATAGTATCACTTCCTTTAATGTTAGCTCAGGCAGTTCATTTTATCATGTCATGGACGGATAAATTGATGTTAGGTATACTTGATAGTCCTGATGTAATTTCAGGATTATCAACTAATTCTGCTCAAATTGGAGTCTATCATACAGCATTTAAGCTTTCTATGTTTGCAACTATAGGTTTAATGGCTGTTAAAAGTATTGCATCACCAAAATTTGCTGAGTTATATAAACAACGAGAATTTAAATTGCTTAAAAAGGTAACTCAACAATCAACTAAACTTATATTCTGGACTACTTTGCCATTAGTTGCTTTATTTATATTTTTTTCAGAAAATTTAATGCTTTTATTTGGTGATGAGTTCCAAACTGGTGTCTTTGCATTTATATTATTGTCAATTGGAAGAGTATTTGTTTCTTTTTCTGGAGCTGCTGGGAATTTATTACAAATGTGCGGTAGACAGGTTATATTTATGAATATTGCTGTTATTGGTTCAGTGATCAATGTAGTTTTAAACTTTTCCTTAATTCCTATTTATGGAATAAATGGTTCTGCTATTGCAACTATGATTGGTTTGGTGTCATTCAATTTTCTATTAGTTTATTATGTGAAAAAAGAATTTGGTTTTTATACTTTTTACAATCCATTTAAAAAAGCTGATGAATAAACCAAACTTATTAATTGTTGGGGCTGCAAAAAGTGGAACTACTTCTTTGCATCATTACTTAAATCAACATGATGAAGTATTTATGTCGAAACATAAAGAGCCTCATTTTTTAATAAACAATGAAGAAGGTGTTAATAAAATCCCAAATGGAATTAATAAATATAGAGACTATATAAGATTATTTGAAAACACTAAAAATCACAAATATAGAGGAGAGTCAAGCGTAATGTATTTGCAGTTTCCAGAAATTACAATCAAAAATATTATTAGGTATCTTGATGATGATATTAAAATTATAATTATGCTCAGGAATCCTGTTGATAGAGCTTTTTCGGGATATCAACATGTTAAAAGGTATAATGAAATGGAGAATTATACATTTAAAGAAGCAATTGAGAAATCTGAAAAAAGATATTTTGAAAATAACAAAATAACTCCCGCAAGCAGATATCTAAATATTGGACTTTATTATAAATTTGTTAATAAATTTAAATCAAAATTTAAAGATAATGTTCATATAATCATTTATGATGATTTTATAAATAAAACAAGTTATGAATTATCATGTTTGTTTGATTTTTTAGGTTTAAAAAAACACACAATAGATTTAAAGAAAAAACATATGGTTGGTGGATGGCAGTGGAAAAATGAATCTGTAAAAGATATTTTTATGTCAAAATCAATTTTAAAAAGCATCTTAAAAATCATACTGCCATCTAAAGCTATAAGAAAAAAAATAAGAAATTATTTTATGTCACGTGCAATAACTCCAGTAGAAAAACTAGATTCGGAAACAAGAAAAATATTACTCAATTTCTATATTAATGATATAGAGAAGTTAGAAGCTTTAATTAATAAAGACTTAAGTATTTGGAAACAGTAAAAAAACCAAATTATATTTTACTAGGAGCATCAAAATCTGCGACAACTACAATCTATGATATTTTGAGGCAAAACTTGAATGTATTTGCTCCCCAATTTAAGGAGCCTCATTTTTTTAATATTGATGATAATTATGAAAAAGGATTTAGTTGGTATTTAAATGCTTATTATAAAAACAGTATTGATTCTAAAGTTGTTATTGACTTTACTCCTACTTATTTGTATTCAAAAAAATCTGCTGAAAGAATATTCCATAGTTTAGGCAGAGGTGTGAAATTTATTGTAATTCTCAGAGATCCTATAGATCGAGCATTTTCACATTATTTACATTCTAAACGAGATGGTCACGAAAAAGAAAGTTTTGAAAGGGCAATTAAATTAGAACAAAAAAGACTTTCAGAATACATGCTGGATAATGATTTTGTTGCGGAATTAAGATTTTCATATATTTCCCAAGGTTTATATTACAAAATGCTAAAATCCTATTTGAAATTTTATGATTTAAATGATTTCTTAATTATTAATTTTGACAAAGAAATAAGTAATAATATGCATATAGCTTTAGATAGAGTTTCAAAATTTTTAGATATTGATATCAATTCCGAGCTTTCAAATATTCATAGTAATAAAAGTGGGGTGTCAAAATCTAAAGCATTAAACAATCTTATTTTAAAAGAAAATATTTTCAGGAAATTTGTTAAAAAAATTATGCCTTACAACATTAGACAGGTAATAAAAAATAAAATTAGGAATTTCAACAAACAAGATGTTAATTACACCCCGCTTAACTCAGATCTTAAAAGAGAGCTCTTTGACACGTATTTTAAAGAGGATGTTTCTAATCTGGAGAATTTGTTGAATAAAAAAATGGATTGGAACTAAAATGTTTTATTCTTTAAGAGAAAAATATACCGATAATTTACTTGTTTTACTTCTTGTTTTTACAGGTGGCGGTTTACTTTTTGTTTTCAATCGTAATTTAATGTATTACATTTTTACAGCTCTTCTGGTAATTGTAATATTATTAAATTTCTTTAAGTTAAAAAGAGAATTAACAAACTCAATTATATTTACTACAATCAGTATTTTAAGTTTGTTTATTATAAATTTCTTTTTTGCTGTTTCAGGGCAATCATTGGATAAGTATCTTTATTATTTAACTGTAGTCTTATCCTCTGTTATGTTTTATGTGCATTTTAAAAATAATAGGGGTAATCAGATTTTTCTTTTGCGTCTAAACTTTATTTTGAAACTGATATTCTTTCACTCTCTTGTAAATTTTATTGCATATTTTTTTGTAAATGATCAGCTTTTTGAAATCAGTTCAGAATATTACTCTTGTAAGACTTATAATTATCTTTTTTACTATGCTTCAGATGAAATAAATTTATCAGTAATGAATTTATTTGGAGTAGAGTTTTGTAGAAACCAAGGTTTGTTTTGGGAGCCTGGGGTATTACAGATTTACTTAAATTTATTTTTCTTTTTGCAAGCTTTTATTTTGAAACAAAATAGGTGGCTGTTCTTAATCGGCTTTGTAATTCTTGGCACTTATTCAACAACAGGAATATTAATTCTTATTGCTCAGCTTGTATATTTGTTTATTCAAAGATTTAATGAGAATAAACTTTTTCTTCCTATTATTTTTCTTTCCTTCATTCCAATTTACTTTGTTTTCTCTATAAATGTTGAGGAAAAATTAAGGGGTAATAGGGTGTTTTCATTTCAAAAAAGATTATTTGATTTTACTCAACCTCTTTTTATTGCTGCCTCACATCCACTTACTGGCGTTGGTTTAGACTTAGATCAATTTCAAAAATTAAGATATGAGTTTTATATTGATAATGAGAGTTTAGAATTGATTAATGAAACTTTAGGAGTTTCTTTAAAAGCTGCAGGAACTAGTGCTGGAAGCGCTAACTCTATTACTTTTTTAATAGCTGCTATGGGCTTTCCAACTGGTATCCTATTTGTTTTTATGTTTTTACGACAAAAAATAATTAATGACCATAGGTTTATTTTTTACTTTATTGTTTTTGCCTCTGTGATGGCAGAGCCTCTTTTTTTAAGACCTTTCTTTTTTGTATTTATAATTTCAGGTTTTTATCACTACTTTCTTAAATTTACAGGCAACAGTGTAGAAATTTCATGAAAAATGTTTTAATAACAGGTGGGGCTGGCTTTATTGGATTTAATTTAACCAAAAGGTTGATTGATTGTGGTTATAGTGTTACTATTTTAGATAATTTATCTAAGAAAATTCATCCTTCAAATAGTAGGTATGATAAGCTCAAGGATATAACTCGTTTTATTATTGGAGATGTTTGTAGTAGAGAAGATTGGGAAAAGGCTATTTCTAATCAAGATGTAATTGTTCATCTAGCTGCAGAAACTGGTACTGGTCAGTCAATGTATGACATACATAATTACACTAATATTAATGTTGGTGGAACTGCGTTGATGCTTGATGTTTTAACAAATTCAAAGAACTCTATAAAAAAGATTATTCTTTCTTCTTCTCGAGCAGTTTATGGTGAAGGGATGTATAAATGTAAGGAACAAGGAGTTGTTTTTCCCCCCTCTAGAAATAATGAGGATCTCAAAGACGCTAAATATGATTTTATTTCTCAGAACTCAAAATCAAAATTAATTCCATTACCAACAAAGGAAAACTCTCATATTTTACCAACATCAATTTATGCACTTACTAAATACAATCAAGAACAAATTTTATTGCTTGCTGCAAATAATTTAAATATAGATGTTGCTGTTTTAAGATATCAAAATATTTTTGGTCCTGGACAATCTTTATCTAATCCATACACAGGAATTCTCTCAATTTTTTCTACACGAATTCTAAATGGTAATGATATTGAAATTTATGAAGACGGTATGCAAACTCGTGACTTTGTATATATTGATGATGTTGTTAATGCAACGGTATTAGCTCTGAAAAAAAGCAATCTTAAAAGTCAGGTTTATAATGTTGGTTCAGGAAAGCCAATAACTGTTTTAAAGGTTGCTCAAAAGTTAAAGGAGTTGTACAAAACCAAAACTAACATTACAATTTCAAATAAGTATAGAAAAGGTGATATAAGACACAATTTTGCTGATTTGTCCTTAATCAAACAAGATCTTGGCTTTGTTAATGCATTTTCTTTTGATAGAGGGTTGTTAAATTTTGTTAAGTGGGTACAAAAACAAGATATTCAAGATGATAAGTATGATTCTTCGGTTCAAGAAATGATACAAAAAGGAATTATGAAATGATTAGATTTTGGTTATTATGTCTAAATATTTTATTTGTAAATAGTTTATATACTCAAGAAACTTATAATCAAAATATCTTTGGTTTTGCTACTTCAAATACCTTCACTTTTTTTGATACAAGATCTGATGATTTTAAAGAGAAAATCAAAATAATATCTCCTCAAATTTTGAGGTTTCCCGGAGGTGCTGTTGGTAACTTTTATCATTTCAATAAACCTGCTTATGGAATGAAAATTAAAGAAATAGATTCTTTAATTGCTGGTAAATTCCCTAAAAGAGCACGTGGCTTAATTAGTTATTCCAAGAAAAAAAGACATACTAATAACTATATTGATGATTTTATTGCTTTAGCTAAATTTTCAAATTCAAGGACGGTATTAGTTGCAAACGTTCTAACAGAGAAAACTGAGGATATTTTGAGTATGATTCAAAAGATAAAAGATAGTGGGATTGAAATTATTGGAGTAGAACTAGGTAGTGAACTATCAAATAAAAGTTATTTTGATAAAGGATTTTTGATTGATGATTACATAAAAAAATCAGAGCTAATTTCAAATGCTATAAAGAAATCTTTTCCAAAAATTCTAACTGCAGTTGTTGCAGCTCCCCTTTTAGAAGATGAAAATCATAGACATTATGTATGGAATAAAAAGCTTTCCTTATTGTCATTTTATGATGCTATTATAGTTCATTCTTATGCAAAGGTGGTTAAAGGAAAAGATCAATATGGTCAAATGATTTTAGAGGAAGATGAAGGTGATAAAGAACCTTCTTTTTTTATATATAAGAAACGTTTGCTTGATTTTTTTAATGATTCTTATCCAAAAGAAATTAAAAATTATAATGCAATTTTTGATGACACACCAATATGGATAACAGAGTGGAATCTGCAATATTCAAAGAAAACAGGTAACACTCTCTTGCAAGGGTTATTTGTAGCAAATTATTTTTTAGAGCTTATTTCTAGTAGTGATTATAAGAGTATTGAACTTACTACTTTTCATAATTTGGCTGGAAGAGATTTTGGAGGTTCTATTTTTCAGATGAAAAATAATAAAACCTATATTCAGTCTACCTTTTACCCCATTAAATTGTTAAGTAATATATTCTCTAACGATAAATTAGAAGTGTCAAGTAAAAAATTAACTGATGAGGTATTTCAATATTCTTTTTTCAAAAGTGGAGAGCTGAAAAAAATAATAGTAATAAATTGGAATGATAACGAGTTTTTTATAGATAAAAATAGTTTTCAAAAAAAAACCGAGTATTACTCAAAGTATTTATTTGATTTGAATAGTGAAAATGAAGGACTCAATTATAAAACTTCAAATATTGAGACAGAAAGAATTTTGATTAAACCATATAGTTTAACTTTAGTTGAATAAGATGAATCGAACTAAATATATATTTATTGTTGGTTCAAGTAGAAGTGGGACTACAATGATGTCTAGAGTTCTTAATCAACATCCCTTAATACACACATTTAAAGAGCTCCATTTCTTTAGTCAAATTTATTCTTCGAGAAAAAAAGATCATATTTCTATCAATAAAGCAATTGAAATAATGAGTGTTTTATTAATGCGGCAAGAGTACGGACTATTTCAAAATAAAAATAAAAATAAATTTTTTAAGATTTCAAATTCAATATTGTTACATGATAAGGACTATACTTATTTTGATGTTTTTCAAAAATTTATAGAATATATTTTATTAAAGAACAACAAAAAGATAGCTTGTTTACACACTCCTAACAATCTTTTTTATCTGCAAGATATTTTTAGTGGTTTAAGTAATGTTAGGGTTGTTAATATGATAAGAGACAATAGAGATATTCTTTTGTCACAAAAAAATAAATGGCGCAGAAAGTTTCTGGGTGCTAAAAGGATTCCATTTTATGAGAGTCTAAGGTCAAAAGTAAATTATCATCCATTAATTACATCATACATTTGGAATAGATCGATAAAAAGAACTAATTTTTTTTGTAGTAATTCATTTTTTTCTCTTCTAAAATTTGAAGACTTTTTATCTTATCCAAAAGAAAAAACTATGCAATTATGCGCATTTTTAGAAATTCCTTTTAATGAAGATATGCTGAAAATTGCAAATATTGGTTCTTCAACAGAAAATGATTCAGGTAGACAACTTATTGATGAATCAAAAAAATATAAATGGAAAAAAGGTGGTTTAAATAATTCTGAAATATATATTGCTCAATTTGTTTCTTCTAATTTCATGAACCAATTTCATTATAAAAAAAAGAAATTTATATTTCCCCCAATTGGGGTGCTTCTATATCTTGTATCAGCCCCATTTAAGATTCTAGCTTCTCTTTTGTTAAATTTGGGGAGATTAACTGTTTTTTTTGATATGATTAAATTTCATAAAACATAATGAAAGTAGATTTCTTTATCGTTGGAGCACCTAAATCAGCTACTACTTCTTTATTCCATTATTTGGGTCAGCATGAGGAGATTAGTATGAGTACAATAAAAGAGCCAGATTTTTTTTCTCATTTAGAATTAAATAAACAAAAATTATACTATAAATCTAAGCCAGTATCTGATATTAATACATATCATAATCTATTTCTTAAAAATAAAAAGAGTCAATTATTAGGTGAGGCAAGTGTTTCATATTTATTTTATCCAAAAGTTTCAGAGAGAATATTTTCATATAATCCCAATGCAAAGATTATCATAGTTTTAAGAAATCCGGTTGAACGAACAGTTTCTCATTACCAAATGGATAAGAGGTTGGGTTTTATAAAATACAATTTAGCTGATGTGTTAAACGACTCTTCTATTGAAAATCACTCTCTTTATTATCAGCAATATATCCAGTTAAGTTATTATTATCAGCAAGTAAAAAAATACATCGATGTCTTTGGAAAAGAAAATATCTGTATTTTAAATTACGATGATTTAAAAAAGAATAATAAAGATTTTACTTCTAAGGCCTTAATTTTCCTAGGTTTAAAAGTAAGTAAAAATATTAATTTTGACTCTAAATATAATCGCTCTAAGAGTTCTCGTTTTAGATTGTTTAATTTCCTTTATTCTAAAATATTTATAAGGAAAGTGATTAAGAGTATTGTGCCAAAAAAAATAATTGCTTCGGTAAATGAAATCTTATTTAATCAAAAAACACCCAATTTGTCTGTTCATGTTGAGAGTCAATTATATGATTTGTTTAAAGAGGATATTGTTCTTTTAGAGAAAATGTTAGAAATAAATTTATCTTCATGGAAAAAATAGGAGTGGTAACGGTAACATATAATTCATCAGAAGTTATAGATAAATTCCTTGAAGATTTATTTAATCAAAAATTTCCAATTTTTTTTTTATATGTAGTTGATAATGCATCTACAGATAATTCACTAGAAAAAATTAATAAGCTAAAAGAATCAAGAGTCAAAATAATTAAGAATAGTATTAATAAAGGTGTGGCAAGTGCCAACAACAAAGGTATTTCTAGTGCATTGAAAGATAATTGTTCGCATATTTTATTACTTAATAATGATGTTGAGTTTGGAGATAATTTATTTGAGATTTTGATCAAATCAATTCGCTCTGACAAGTATAGCTTGGTTAGTCCTAAGATTAATTTTTTTGATAATCAAAATATCATTTGGTATGCAGGAGGAGTTTTTAATAAGTATAATGGGTTTTTACCTACTCATATAGGTTTGAATTATAAAGATGAAGGTTACTTCAACAAAAAAGCAACTACTGAATATGCTTCTACTTGTTGTTTGTTAATTAAAAAAGAAGTTTTTGATGATATTGGTTTAATGGATGAGAAGTATTTTGTCTATTTTGATGATACAGATTTTTTATATAGAGTGTTAAAAGATAAAAGACATAAATTGCTGTATAATCCAAGCGCTACATTATATCATAAAGTTGGAAGTCTTTCCAAATCATTTATGAAAACAAGAGAACATAAAATTTATAGAAGTGATTTTTTTCTAACACAGAATATTAAAAATCACATCTATTTTTTAAGGAAAATTGGGGGTTATTTTGCTTTTGTTTTTTGTCTCATTTTATTCTTTAAAAATAATATTAGATTTTTATTAAGCCCAAGAATAAAACTTAATCTTTCAACATTTATATTGATTAATAAAGCCTATTTAGCAGGTTGGAGATTATAGTTTTTTTCCTAAAACAAGTGAGTCTCTAAAAATTTCTTTTACAATAATTAAATTTATTGAATCATTTGTGTGTATTGGGTCGGTAAAACATTTCTTACACTCTGTAATTGAATTTGCATAATCATAGTCTATTACATTCCCGATGTTTGTAATGTCGTTTTTATAGATTTTTTCCTCTTCTTCTAATTTAAAATCAATAACTCTCTTTCTGTAATCTTTATGATGAGGAACATTTAGAAGAGTTAGCTTTATATTATTTTTTAGACAATAAGCAGAAACCTCTTCTAATCGATCTTTTAACTCTTTTGGGTAATTATATTTTGAGTATTGATTTTTTGCAACGGTATTTATATTAAAATTCCACCAAGTTTGTTTGTCAAGTGTGCTTTTTCCATCCATAGCTTTTTTTAACATAATATTTCTTGAAATATTTGGGAAACCAAGACCTGTAATTTGATTAAAAATTATTTTGAAAGTGATTTCTAAGACGCTTCCATTAAATATATACAAAA
>Ga0233432_10001029_pt1 | contig 27073 bp, 25 predicted proteins | sample SI_122_August201_6_FD_179870 | JGI IMG/M metagenome (GOLD analysis project Ga0233432, IMG submission 179870) | Seawater microbial communities from Saanich Inlet, British Columbia, Canada - SI_122_August2016_10_MG | ecosystem: Environmental > Aquatic > Marine > Inlet | place: Canada: British... | reverse complement strand
TTAAACCCATTGCAGAGAGGATTTTGACCAATAAATCACCTGAAGGTCCACGAAAAGGTAAACCTACACTCTCCTCCTCGGTATTTGGAGCTTCTCCACATAAAAAAAGATCAGCATTCAAATCACCCTCTCCAAATACAACCCTACCATTTGGATTAAGTTCCGCATTACATGTTTCACATTCCAGAACTCTTCTTCGAAGCCAATCCCATTGTACTTTCTTTTCCCCATCGGGTAACTCAATCTTCGGAGGAAAAGGAAGTTTTGGCACAGGATCTTTGACCATTACAGAATTATCCCTATTTAATGTGACCACTTGTGGCTCAATTAAATCTTCAGTTTTCCGCTTACCGATTATCGGTTCTTCAACCATGTCTACACTCTGATCAGTGAGAGGAGTATCAATGCCATTTGTTGGAACTAAGGAAGCTTGCAGGTTACGAATAGTATCCTCATCAATATTCACTCGCTCGATGCCCTCTGACCTCATGCGAATCAGTTCTTCTAAAAGTGCTTTCGTTGCAGAAGCTAGATTCATATTTGTGGGTTTTCTAAAATAGGGAACGAAAATTTCTCTACATACTTAGCCAAAATATCAAACTCTAGATTTATGTAATCACCAGGCTGTCGATCATTTAAGTTAGTCTTGCCGAGAGTGTGAGGAATCAACCATATTGCAAAAGAATCTTGCTCGACTTCACAAACTGTAAGGGAGCAACCATCCACGGCAACACAACCTTTATCAACTAGGTACCGGGAGTATGCAGGCGGTAATGAAACGCGAAAATACAGGTTTTTCCCTCGTTCCTCAAAAATTTGTAATTCCCCGACTCCATCAATGTGACCCGTTACAAAATGCCCGCCCATTCTTCCATTGGCAGGAATAGACCTTTCCAGGTTCACCAAATCACCTTCCTTGAGTTTTCCAAGGTTAGTTCTTTTGAGAGTCTCATCCAAAAGGTCAAACCGACCGATTTCGGTTCCTTGTTCGCGGAAAGTTAGGCAACAACCATTAACAGCTAGGCTAGCACCTGCCTCCAAACCGCTTATATCCTCAAAAGGTAAGTCAAGTGCCAAGCACCAGGATTCTTTTTCCTCGGTTAATGAGACAACCTTACCTACTCCCTCTACAATTCCTGTAAACATAATCCATTACTCCTTACGCTTTTCATCAGCATGTGGAAAGATAATTTGACCTCTTAGCACTCAAAACTAATCTAAAGATTTAACCATGCACATTTTTATTAGATCTTTTCTTACTTTATTTCTAGGATTCATTTCGGGACTTACATCGATTGCCGTTCCCCAACATGGTAGGCATATTCCTCCTGATTCTTTTTTTGTTTTATCAATAAAGGCAAAGAATATAATCGAAAAATCTTTGATAAAGAATTCATTAACTTGGTCACCAATTATCAATGATTGGGGCATGCGTAATCCATCAGCACTAGAATTCCTTATTGATGTTAATTCAAGTGGAGTAAACTTAAATCAACCAATACATTTTTTCTCAAGATTACACGGAATCAAAAATCCAGATCCTATAATTGGGATGGTTGCATCTGTAAAAGATCAAACAATGGCAGACTCGTTTCTTCAATCCTTCGCAGAAAGTCTAAAGGTTGAAAAGAAACCAAGTCCCTTTCTAAGATTTGGAAATGAGGTCTTACCCTATGAATTTGGTCGCCGTGGTGCCTTACTATATTTCATCGCTGTGATAAAGACGCCCAATAACTCCTCTGGTACTCCAAACGATGTGTATCTCGACGAAATTATCAAATTCCTACCTAAAAGGTTTAATAAAGCTAATGCTCCAGATAGTCTTACCACTCACTTATCAAATTTAAAAGACTGCTCGCTTTATCTAGATGGTAGTGGGTTGGGTCGTTTAGCCGAGTCGTTTTGGCCAACGGATCAATGGCGAAATGTCCTTCCTTTAATTGAACCCCTGATGAATAGAAGTGTTGGATTGTACACACAAACACGCCAGGGGAATCTTGAAGTCGAAATTAAAAGCCTGACTGAAAATAGTGATTCTATGCAAACATCTGCAGAGACAGTCTCAAAAGTAATCGGGGCCATACCAGGAGATTCTCCTTTTATTGCGAAACTCAACTTTGACCCTGAAAAAATCATAAAACTTGGAAATGGCTTGATCAATCAAACCCTGAAAGCCTTTTCAAACGGAAAGCTTGATCTTTCCTATATAATACCAGGCCTCGGTCTTTCTGTAAAAGAAATCCTTGATTCTCCTAGTGGTCAATTCGTTCTAGGTATTGGCTCCTTTAACGCATTGGTTTATCCACCCAGCGAAATAATCCCCATGGGTAAAGTTCAACTTAATCCAATATTGATTGGTGCATTAGGAATCGAAAATAATCTCACCAGGAGAAAAATCGCCATTGGTTTGGACTCATCAAGTTTGATCGGTTCATTAATGATGAAAAGGGGTGTAGAAGTTTTTGAAAAGAAAAATAACTTATGGTTTTCCAGCCCCGAATACAAACGAGAGTTGGACTTAGGCAGAACCTTACGCACATTAGCCAAATCAAGAAAAGAATTTTTAGACGCTCACAGCTTTGCTGTAGATGCAAAAATCCTACCGTTGACCCAGTCAATACGTCGTAACCGAAACTTACCCTACAACTATTACAAGGCACTGGATCGAATTGAAAATATTGCAAACATGAGGATTTCCTCGAATCAGAATGGACTGGTTATTAATTTTCGCTTTCATGACAAAAAAACTGATGCCTTGACTCCGATCTTTGATTTCATTGGTCAGGAAATTATTGATCGAAGGAATGCTCTCCTTTATCGAGCAATTGCTGAAAATGATTACAATGGTCTTCAGCAAGCAATTAAAATAGGAGCTCTTGTAAATGCCAATGATCACTTTGGTCACTCACCTCTTCACTATGCATCCTACAAAGGAAATGCTGGGTTTGTAGATTTCCTTCTTCGAAATGGAGGGGACCCAAATGCCAAAAGCCAACATCTTTCGACCCCATTGCATAGTGCCGCTTGGGGGCGCAACCTTAAAGTAGCTGAACTGCTGCTTGAAGATGGAGCAGATGTAAACGCCAAGACTGATGAAGGAGAAACTCCGGCCATGACAGCTGCGTTGCGAGGAGAAAAAGCTCTTCTTGAGACTCTCTTTTCATTATCAGCTGATCCCCACGCCAAAGATATTCATGGTTCGAACCTCTATGACCTTGCATCCGCAGGTGGGCATATTCAAATTTTAAATCTCCTAGATAACCTAAAAGTTAAAAACAATCACCCGTTTCATTCCGCCGCAGGTCGAGGCGATCTCAAGGCAATTAAGAAAATGCTCAAAAATGGTCGCAAGATTAACGAACGCGATGCCTTTGGTGCTACTCCTCTGATAATTGCAACCGTATCAGGCAAAATAGAAATTGTTACTTTTTTACTCAATAGAAAAGCTGATCCTCAATTAACGGCTAAAGACGGTTATTCAATGATGCATGCTGCCGCTTTTTCAGGAAAAAAAGAACTCGTACAACTTGCATACAACCTTGGTTTGGATGTAAATGCCCGATATGGCAAAGATGGAGTCACCCCGGTTGATGTCGGTGAGGATGCTAGTGATGCCCTTCCCTATTTACAATCTTTGGGTGGTAGAAGAGGTTGGGAATTAGGAAGATATATTGAAAAATAAAATTTAAAAAATAAAGTTACTTATCGTTTCCTAAAAGCATCAATCCCTTGCCTTGTAATGAAAGAGATTTGTCTAATTTTTTTGCACCTGGAATCCAAGTTTCAAGTAATTCCCAATACTTTTGTGAATGGTTCATATGCTTCAAATGAGCTAGTTCATGGTAAAGTACATACTCGCCAATCAAGTAATCCAATAACAAAATCCTCCAATTAAGAGAAATGACCTTTCGTGAGGAACATGATCCCCATCGAGAACGTTGGTTCCCTACCCTTGAACCTTCATACGCAACTCCTACTTTTCTAGCACACTGCTCTAATCGTGAAGGTAAATAAACGCCAGCCAGTTTGATCAGAAATTTCAAGAGTAGATTGTCAATATTTTCATTTTCCGGAAAAATGGCAATGATCAGGTCACCTTCAACTTGATAAACTGTCTTTTTTCGGGAGCCAGATATACTCCATGATAAAATTCTCTTTTGCTGATCCAGCCAAACAATCGGGAATTTCTTCAAGAAATCCCCAAGACTAAAATGTTCAGGCATATCGAGTGTCTTTTTGGCAATCCAACTTTTTTTACTAAACAAAAAGTCCTTCGCAGAAGAAACGCTACCTCTAGAAGGAACATTTAAGAGTACTTCTGAGTGAGAAATGATCTTAAGCGAAATTCGTCGAGCTCGAGTACTTTTTTTGACCGTACAAGTAATGCATCTCTCGTCGATTTCTAGTTTAAAAATTTCAAGCACATCATCTTTTACCATGATCGAAAGTGTTTACTCCATGCCGTTCTTCATTTTTTTTACTTCATTCGCAGCGAAACTTCGTAAACAAGACTCAGGGTCGAGATCTGATTTTCTGCAAGCTGCCACAATTTCAAAAAGCGCCTTTCCTGCATGATACTCATTTAAACCCTGAGACAAGAACTGAACTTTTTCATCATCAATGCTCATGGCTTTATTCAAGCCTGCTTTATCTGCTCTTTTGAAAATATCATATGCAAAAAGCAAGGCAGGCAAACGGGGGGGGAGCTTTTTAAAGACTGAATGAGCAGCTTCTGATTCACCTTTTTGCTTTTTTTCTTCTGCCTTCACTTGCTCCCATCGATCTACAACTTTATCAGCCTCCTGAATCGTGCCTTTCTCATCTCCAAAAACATGAGGATGCCTTCTAACTAGCTTATCACTTATACCGCGGGCAACATCCTCCACATCAAAATCCCCGTTTTCATGAGCGATTTGAGCATGAAAAATAACCTGTAAAAGTAAGTCTCCCAATTCCTCCTCCATTAAAACCACATCGTTATCATCAATTGCTTCCAGTACCTCTGAGACCTCTTCCACCATACAGCGTGTAAGAGACTGATGCGTTTGCTCTTGGTCCCAAGGGCACCCTTCTGGGCTCCGCAAGTGGGCCATAATTTCTATTAGTCGTTGTAATTCACTCACTATTTGACATTGTGCGTTTTAGATTCGTAACTGGCAATTAATTCCCACCTACAAAGCTAAAACAATTAATATTCATGGATAAACTTGATGAAATAATGGAGTGGAAACGTAAGGAGATTGCTCCCAAAATAAGACCAGTGACCAATCGTGAACTCAGCCAATTAGGTGACCGATTGCAAGGTGGAACTTCATTTTACAATGCCCTTGCGAATAGCGATCAATTATCGATCATTGCCGAAATCAAAAGAAAATCTCCTTCGGCAGGCATGATTGCCGAGAACGCATCTGCAGTCGATCAAGCTAGAGTTTACCAAAATGCAGGAGCAGACGCCCTTTCTATCCTCACAGATAAACAGTTTTTCGGAGGGCAGTTACAGGACTTATGGGAAGTGAATGAATTCCTAACTCAACATCAAAGAAATACTCCGACCATCCGAAAAGACTTCATGATCGAACCGATTCAGGTCCTCGAAGCCGTGGAGGCGGGTTCAAAGGCTATTCTGTTAATCGTAAGGGCGTTAAGTGAAGATGAACTTAAGCGCCTAAGAGAATGTGCAGACCAAGCCAAAATAGACTGCCTTTATGAAGTTCATTCGGAAGCTGAGTTAGAAAAAGCCATGTCGCATAATCCTCGTATCCTCGGAGTCAACAATCGAGACCTTGCTCGTTTTGTTACCGATCTTTCGATCACCGAAGAATTATTCCCTTTAATTCCAGATGGCATTATCAAAGTTAGTGAAAGTGGCATACTTTCTCCTGAAGACGCGTGGAGACTTCGCGAAGCAGGTGCTGATGCGGTGCTCTGCGGCGAAGCTCTAATGCGTGCAGAAGATACTGAATCATTCATTGAAGAGATGAAGTATTCTGATTAATCAGTTCATTTAGGAATAATCTTTTTATGCCTCTCAGCCCTTCGGAAACGACTTCACTTCTAAATAAACTTGGTCACCATCCTAAAAAAAAACTTGGACAAAATTTTTTAATCGATGGAAATATAGTTGATAAGTCTATACGGCTTGCAGAACTTCCTCCAAGTGGCAAAGTAGTGGAGATCGGTCCTGGGTTAGGAACATTAACACGAAAACTTCTAGAATCTGGCCAATCAGTACATGCGGTAGAAATCGATCATTCTTTGGCTCAAAATCTTACTGATACCGAATCCAATGCCATCGAAAATGGAACATTAGAGGTTACCCGAGGAGATGCCGTAAAATATCCATTGGGCTCGCTTTCCAATAGCAATGAAAAGTATCTGATTGTGGCTAATCTTCCATACGCAATTTCATCGGCTTGGTTGGAATCAATGCTCAATACCCAAAAGTTGCCTTCCAGGATGGTATTAATGATGCAAAAAGAAGCTGTTCAAAGAATATGGGCAGCGGTAGGAACTAAAGAATTCCATGCCTTAAGTATTTTCATTTCCAACGCTTTTTCTTTAACGAGTAAGCACCCAGTCTCAAGGAAATGTTTTTTCCCATCACCGGCAGTAGACTCTATGCTGATCAGGATGGACCTTCTTGAAAATGCTTATTTATTCTCGGAAGGTTCTCGTAGGTTAATACGTCGAATCTTTACTCAAAGAAGAAAACAGTTAGGATCACTAGCGAAGAAAGAAAAGCCATTAGTGAGTGAAGCAATACTCGGATGGTTAGCCGAGTTAGACCTTTCTCCTCATCTTCGCCCGGAACAGGTAAGTGCAAAAGACTGGAAAAGATTAGGCGAAATATTTGATTACTAAATTAAGCGGCAACACCCGCTCCGCAACATTTCTTATACTTTTTGCCACTCCCGCAAGGACAAGGATCATTTCTACCTACTTTAGGAGTCTCCCTGACCACTGGCGTCGCTATTTGAGGAGCCTCTGATTCTTCTGGGCTAGCGACACCCGAACTACTCCCTCCTCCAAATCGATCAAAGCCAACATTCCCAGTTTCTGGTCCAGTTGTTTTGGCTACCCCGGAAAGGGAAGATAGCATGTTTTCAAAGGCAGCCAAATTAGTTGAAGAGCGAAACAATCCTGTACAAACCTCTGACCTCATACTCACCATCATCTCCTCAAAGGCACGAAATGCTTCATTTTTATACTCACTCAATGGATCTTTTTGCCCGTAGCCCCGTAGCCCAACACTCCTTCTTAGTTCCTCCATTTCCGTAAGGTGATCCTGCCAATGGACATCAACCGCATTAACTACCACATATCTTTCAAGAGAAAAAATTTGTTCAGGATCTTCTAACTTTCTTTTAGCATCGTAAGCAGATTTGATTTTAGAAAATAAATGTTCTCTGGAATCTTCAAAGCTTTTCCCAACAAATTCTTCTAATTTTGCAGATAAAGGAAAAGTAACATTCACCCAGGATGCGATTAAAGACTCGAATTGAGGCATCAGTTCGATTTTTTCGACACCGAATTCCTCTGCAGGTACGGATGCCAATCGACTATCAATTTCCTCCTCGACTAACTCAAAAATGATTTTACTAGGCTCATCTTCAATCAATACATCATTTCTGATAGAATATACAATCTCACGCTGGCGATTAAGAACGTCGTCGTATTGCAGAAGTCTTTTTCGAATGGAGTAATTTTGTTGCTCAACTTTCTTCTGAGCATTTTGGATAGACCAATCTAATGTGCCATGTTCCAACATGTCATCATCTCCGAAAGATTTCTCAAGCATTTTGGCCAAAGCACCCTGATTAGCAAAAAGTCGCATCAGGTCATCTTCCAAGGAAACATAAAACCTTGATCCACCAGTATCGCCCTGCCTCGCACAACGCCCTCGCAACTGACGGTCAATTCTTCGCGATTCATGCCTTTCTGTACCAAGAACCAACAACCCACCCAATTCCTTTACTTCTTCGCCTAACTTGATATCAGTTCCACGACCGGCCATATTAGTCGCAATAGTTACGGCCCCTTTTTGCCCAGCCTCAGCTACAATTTCCGCTTCCCGTTCATGGAATTTTGCATTTAAAACAGTATGTCTAATATTGGCCCTTTTTAACATCCGACTGAAAACTTCAGACGACTCAACAGATGCTGTACCAATAAGGACGGGCTGTCCCTTCTTATTTGCTGCAATAAGATCTTCCAGTACACGGTTAAATTTTTGCCTGCGCCCTTTAAACATTAAATCATTCAGATCTTCACGCACGCATGGGCGGTGTGTAGGAATAACCATTACTCCAAGACGATAAATATCATGAAATTCACCTGCCTCAGTCTCTGCGGTTCCAGTCATCCCGGCTAATTTGTCATACATACGAAAGTAATTCTGAATAGTAATCGTAGCGTAGGTCTTAGTTTCTTTTTCGATCTGAACGTTCTCTTTTGCTTCGACAGCCTGATGTAACCCATTACTCCAACGACGACCCGGCATAAGACGACCTGTGTTTTCATCGACAATCATAACCTTACCACCCTGTACTACATATTGTTTATCTTTTTCGTATAATCCATATGCTTTGAGTAACTGGGAAACTGTGTGGATCCTCTCGCTTCTTACCTGAAAATTATGCTCGGCTTTCTCTCTTTCTCTACGTTTATCATCATCAGTTGCATCTTTTTGACGATCAATCTCAACATATAATGTCGCTAAATCTGGAATCACAAACCCATCCGGGTCACTTGGGCTGATTAAAGTTCTTCCTTTTTCGGTAAGGTCTGATTGTTGATTCTTTTCGTCAATTACATAGAGAAGGTCTTCCTTTAAGTTATGAGCCCTTTCCTTGTTATAATCTGAATTCATTTCTAAATCGAACTTTTCAAAACGTTTACGGATCGAAGCATCTTCCATCATTCGCATAAATTGACGATGTGTAGGCATTCCTTTCTTTACCTGAAAAAGTTTTGCTGTTGCCTCGTCGGCAGCTTCTTCTTGAATATTTTCCTCAGCAAATGTTCGCTTAGCGTCCTCCGCCAAACGATTACACTGTTTGAGTTGGCCATCAAAAAGCTTAGTTACCATGGGTTTCATTTCCATGAAAGGTAGCGGATGGTCTTCTCTCATTGGCCCAGAAATAATTAGAGGAGTTCGAGCTTCATCAATCAGAATTGAATCTGCCTCATCAATGATACAAAAGAAATGATCTTTTTGAACTTGGTCTTCAACACAAGTTGCCATGCCGTTGTCTCGAAGGTAGTCAAATCCGAACTCCGACGCAGTACCGTAGGTAATATTTCGTCCATACATTTCACGCCGATCTGTAGCTGGCATACTATTTTGGATACACCCCACAGATAATCCTAAAAACTCAAACAGTGCTCCCATCCAATGCGAATCACGACGGGCTAGATAATCATTCACGGTTACTAACTGACAGTTTTTCCCACTCAGCGCATTCAGGTATAATGGACAAGTTGAAACCAAGGTTTTACCTTCTCCAGTTGCCATTTCAGCAATGTGCCTTTCATGGAGAGCAATCCCACCTATCAATTGTACATCATAATGTACCATCTGCCAATCAATCGGATGGTCACACACTGAAACCGTTTGTCCACACATTCTTCGAGCGGCATTTTTTACGGTGGCAAAAGCTTCAGGAAGTAAATCTTCGAGAGTTTCTCCCTTCTCAAAGCGATCCATGAATTCTTTTGTTTTACCCTGAAGTTGTTCGGTATTTAAAGATTGGTATTGTTTCTCGAAATCGTTGATTTGCTTAACCAAGGGTGCACATTTTTTAAGGAACTTTTTATGATGCCTCCCTTTGAGGGACTTAAAAATAGATTGAACAGGGCTGAATAGATTCATGAAAATGGAAAGTCTTTACTTTTTAATGATTTCTCTAAAATAAGGAATGGTTCGATCCAGACCATCAGTTAACTGAATGCTTGGATTCCAGGATAAAAGTTTATGGGCTAAAGTAATGTCGGGTTTTCTTTGGGTTGGATCATCGGCTGGAAGAGATTTTTCGGTAATTTTAGATATGGTAACTATTCTGCCTAGTACAGCCTCGGCCAACTGACGGATAGAAAATTCCTTGGGGTTCCCCAAATTAATAGGTCCGACTGATTCGTTTTGCTCCATCACTCCCATCATTCCGTCTATTAAATCATCAACGAAGCAAAATGAACGCGTTTGCGAACCATCTCCATAAATAGTAATATCATCACCCCGGAGTGCCTGAACGATAAAATTAGAAACTACACGGCCATCATCGACCCGCATTCTTGGACCATAGGTGTTAAAAATACGAATCACTCGAATATCGACTTTATTCTCTCTGTAATAATCAAAAAATAAAGTCTCGGCACATCTTTTACCTTCATCATAACAGGAACGAATCCCAATTGGGTTTACATTCCCCCGGTAGCTTTCAGGTTGAGGATGCACTTCCGGATCACCATAAATTTCAGATGTAGATGCCTGAAGAATCCTTGCCCCCACACGCTTAGCAAGACCAAGGCAGTTAATCGCACCCATCACCGATGTCTTTATCGTTTTAATCGGATTATACTGATAATGGACGGGAGACGCCGGACAGGCCAAATTATAGATTCGATCAACCTCAATTTTAAAGGGATCGACTACATCATGCCTTAATAATTCAAAATTCTTATAATCTAATAGATGTGCAATATTAATTCTTCTTCCAGTGAAGAAGTTATCCATGCAAATCACCTCCTCACCTTGCTCTACAAGGCGTTCACATAAATGGCTTCCTAAAAAACCTGCTCCTCCTGTTACTAATGTTGGCATAATTTCAAAAAATCAATCCTATCAGGAACTATGATTTTGAAAACACTCTTTTATGAGTTTCCAACTAAGTATTGATAACACGCAAAATTTTCATCAGTGCCTGCGTTCCATTATTTTCCCAATCGTGGGACTCCGCCATTGAATAAAAACGATAGGCCAACTCCAATCCTTCAAGTTTCAATCCCATCCTGCGTGCATCTCCCAATGCTATTTTCATGTCTTTGACAAAATGCTTTATGTAAAAACCCGGAGCCCAATCTTCTCGGATTATCCGTGGTCCCAATTGAGTGATCGACCAGCACCCAGCTGCCCCTTTTTGCACCAAATCAACAACTTGCTCAACATTTAACCCTGCTCGTTCTGCATACAGCATTGACTCCACTAACCCTATCATGGTCGAAGCAATTAATATTTGATTAGACATTTTTACACGCTGTCCAAATCCCGCATTTCCAAAATGTCTTATTTTATCCCCCAAATGCTCAAGGAAAGGCACAGCTTTAATGTAAGACTCCTTCTCTCCACCACACATAATTGCAAGTTTGGCACTTTTGGCTCCTATATCACCTCCACTTACAGGAGCATCTAGGGCATTGATCCCTTTATCAGTAGCAACTTTTTCAATTTTTTCTGCGAGAAGTGGACACGATGTAGTGAAATCAATAAATAAATTGCCGAAGTTCATGTTGGACAGAACCCCGCTCTTTCCGAGTACCACTGATTCCACATCCTCAGGGTAACCAAGCATAGTGCATACAAAATCTGCATTTTCAGCCACTGCCGATATTGAGCTGCACCATTGAGCCCCCGCATTTAAAACTACATCCGCTTTTGACCGAGTACGGGTAAAAACTTCAACTTCAAAACCAGTATTCAAAAGATTTTGGACCATAGACGAACCCATTACGCCTAACCCAATCCATCCAATTTTTGGTTTAATATTCATAAAGAAAAATGGTCGGGCCGGCGAGATTTGAACTCGCGACCCCTACACCCCCAGCGTAGTGCGCTACCAGACTGCGCTACGGCCCGACCTATATGCACGAATGCAATTTCAGTAAAATGCTCCAATCCTATCAATCCGTCAAGATATAAGCCCTTTAAGAGGTTAGACTTCCATCCAAATCACCTAACCATAACTTGATCTAGATGGTTTCAGATCGAAAAGTTGCGAAGATAGAAGAATTTCATAACCCAAAATAAAATACATCGATCTAAAAAATGAGCCTTGAAGCCCAAGTGTAAAAATTTAATCGCTGTTAACATCTAAACATGAGTAACTGGAAAGAAAGATAAATTCCCAAATAGTAGTTTGTATCGAATCTTTATGATTCTCAATCAATGGCAATTAGGAAACCCGAGGTGACTTTAGGCTGATTGCTTTAGACATAATTCACCTAATGCTGTTACAAAATTTGTTGCGAAAATAGAAAGTTGGGATATTAGCTTTTAATTTACTATGAAAACCAAATCTATACTCACTCTAATTATTTCGTTTCTTATTTCTCAAGCAATGTTCGCTGACAAGGTAGAACCACCCAAGGATGCAGTGCCGTTCCGAGGTAATCATTACAAAGCATTTTTAGACACCAACAGCACATGGTGGGAAGCTAAATTCGCCTGTGATGATATTGGGGGAGAACTTGTAGTTATAACCTCCGCCCAAGAGAATGAGTTTGTCCGCCGGTTGGCTACTGGAAATTTGATTTGGTTAGGTGGAACGGATGAATTTGAAGAAGGAAAATGGACTTGGGATAATGGAGAGGCTTTTACGATGAAAAATTGGGATAAGGGACAACCTACAGCAGCATCTGGGCATAACTTCCTCATTCTTAATGGTAAAAACGGAAAATGGTCTGATACCACTGATTTCTCTGGAAAGGTAAAAGGCTATGTGTGTGAATGGAAAGGTTCGGCACCCAAAAATGCTGGTCCTAAAGATTCAGAATTAAAGGCACCAAAAGGCTAATTTTCAGGAAACAACTTTTATCAAGAAAAAGCCGGGATGATTATCTCGGCTTTTTTATTTTCCCGAAGAATAACAGTTAATCCAGTCTGCTGACCACTCGGCAAATGTATCCTCAACTATATGCATCCTTGCATCCTCCATTAATTTAACAAAAAACCTTAAATTATGAAGAGTAAGAAGTACTCCGGCGAGTGACTCTTTGGACATAATCAAATGTCGTAAATAAGCCTTGGTAAACTCTTGAGACACATAACAGTCTGTTGATATATCTAAGGGAGAAAAATCTGCCTTAAATCTTTCATTCCTAAGATTTAAAGTTCCATTTTCAGTAAAAGCCATACCATGCCGTGCCGCACGACTAGGCATCACACAATCAAACATGTCGGCCCCCATCGCAATCATTGAGAGAAGTTGAGGAGGAGTTCCTACCCCCATAACATATCTAGGTTTATCTACAGGGAGAACAGAAGTACCCCATTTGACTTGTTCCAGCATTTCTTTTTCTGTTTCCCCGACACTCACTCCTCCGATAGCATATCCGGGGAAATCTAAAGCGATCAATTCGTCTGCTGATTTAATACGTAAATCCTTAAAGCGCCCGCCCTGAACAATGCCAAAAAGCATTCTCCCATCTTGATCACACCTTTTCTCTTTCCAGTGTTTAAAGCAATTCCCGGCCCATAAAGTCGTACGGTCCGAGGCTAGCTGTACCTCTTCACGAGAGGCTTCAGCTGATGGACATTCGTCTAAGCACATCGCAATATCTGAATGCAAGCCATCTTGAATATCAATGGCCTCCTTTGGTCCAAGGAAAATTTCTTTTCCATCAAGATGTGAACGGAATCTAACTCCTGTATCATCAATCTTGCGAAGTTTAGAAAGGCTAAATACCTGAAACCCGCCTGAATCCGTAAGAACTGGCCCACTCCAATTCATAAACTTATTTAAACCGCCAGCTTGTTTAATGATATCAACGCCTGGACGAAGATTCAAGTGATAGGTATTACCTAAAATTATCGGACACTTAACTACATCTCGAAGATCATTAGGTAATGTACCCTTGACTGTCGCCTGGGTACCTACGGGCATAAAGACTGGAGTGGGGACACACCCTGATGGTAACGAGAGCGTTCCTGTACGTGGAGAACCTGGGGTTCCTTTCGTTTCTAAGGTGAAGGTTCCCATTTTAGAGAAATAGAAGATGTAAATATTCCATATTCTATTACTATAAGAATTTCTTCAAAGAAGAAAGCAAAGATAGGTCAAAGAGTGAATTAATGCCATGGTTTTAATAAGATAAAATGATCTGTAAAACCCTACCTTTGAGGATCAGTTATTTGGGGTTTTCTCTAAAACTGGTTCCCAACGTTCAGCCCAGCGATTCCATACAGAAAGTTCCACATCGCATATACTTATATCTTCTTTTTTACATGCAAACTCGAACATCTTCTTTGCGACCGTTACATCTCGTGCAGAGAAATGTCTTTCTGATGGGACCAAGCTTCCATTAGGTCTAAAGGTAAAACGATATTTTGAAGTTACATTTTCATCTGTTATTGGTTTCATATAATCAATATATTCGTACTTAGCCAAATTATCCCCCCCATTGTTTATTAAAAAAAATCTTTTTTTAAAGAGGCTAAGTAAAAACCAAGAAGATATTTCGGATGTGTACCCTTGCCCAAAAAGTTTTCTTAAGACATTACCAAATACTTAATGGCAAGAGACTCATTTACTCAATTTGATCTAATCGGAGATGTTCATGGACATTATGAAGAGTTGTGCAAACTACTTGAGCAACTTGAGTATCACCGAAATGGAAAAGTATTTGAAAATGAGGAAAATCATAAACTTATCTTTGTTGGAGATTTGATTAATCGAGGCCCGAAATCAGAAAAAGTCTTACATTTAGTTAAGTCAATGTGTGACTCAGGTATGGCATTTGCCGTCTTGGGAAATCACGAATTCAGGCTAGTACAAAATGCAGTGTCCGGGAGAAAAATACCTTCAGAACTATCAGTTTTTTTGCCTTGGTTGCGGAAACTACCTATGTTCCTTGATATGGATAGTTTCAGAGTAGTCCATGCTGCTTGGCATTTTTCATCGATAAAATTATTAGAAGACCAGTCGGTCGAAGATGATTCATTCATTGAGAAAACTTTAGTCAAAAAGAATCCTTTCCGTTTAGCAGTTCAACGAATTTTATCAGGCATAAAGATAACTATTCCCAAGGGTCTAAAATGTAAAGATCGCTTTGGAGTCGTTCGACCAAAAGGAAGATTGAAATGGTGGATGAATCTGGAAGGGAAAGCTTATGCAGATTGCTTTCTTTCTCCAATGAGTCCGCAAATCAATAACGCAGGTCCAAAACTTGATGAACTATCCGAAATTGAAGAATACACGGCCAATGAAAAACCAGTTTTCATTGGCCACTACTGCCTGCCTGAGTACGTACCGAAAGTATATGGACAAGTCGTGTGCTTAGACGGATGTGTAACCTGTGATAAAAAATTGTGGGGGTATCGATACCGCGGAGAAAAAAATCCTACGCCTAGAAATCTCGTAGAGGAAAAACTTGCAGGGGTTTAATTTAAACTTGGGCAGGAAGTCGGACCATCAATTGTTTCCCAATCCCTTTTCCAACGATTCCACTTTTCAATCTTTGTAAGATGCGGGTGCAAATGTCTTTTCGTACATGCATATTCAAACATTTCGCTAGCTTCATCAAGATCGTGAGCCATAAAATATTTATCCGACGACCCTACTGAATTACTCAGGTGATAGTGAAACTTGAACTCTTCTAATGGTGTTTCTCGTTCCTTTTTCATTATTTTTAATATACCCTAAAAACCGCTATTTTTCAAAATATAATCGAATTTTTAAGCAATTTGAAGGTTGTGCCTAATATCTCTTTTCACTCTTTTAAAAAATTTCAAGTGAGTTGCTGAATTCGCCTTGATTATATCTCATAAAATGGTCGAAATAAAAGGATGGATATTGCAAAGCCAAACGGTACCATCTCACGCAGAACTTTCTCCGCAACTATTTCCAGCCTAATTGCGACCTCCGTATCACCTTCCTTGACCGCGAAAGAAAGGAGCAAGAAACGACTATTGTTAGGTTTCGATAACTTTTCCATTCGTGCACTTGGCTGGAAGGCAACCCAATTAATTGAGTATGCGACGAAGCATAAAGTGGACGCCCTTCTATTTTCCGACCTGGATGTCTATGAATCCTTCGAAAGCGGATACCTTAAGGAAATAAGTCAGGAAGCAATAAAACAAGACATTATCATCCATGCTGGTACAGGTGGAGTCTGCTCCACATCCAAAAGCTTTAAGGACAAACATGGAAATGCTGAGCAACACCTTCGCTTGCTCATCCGAGTAGCCAGAGAAATCGGTTCACCGGTTGCCCGTTGCTACTTAGGCTCCAGTAAGGACCGAAAAAGTAAAGGTGGAATTCGTCCCCACATGGACAGGCTTGTTGCAACATTGAAAAAGGTTCGGTCTGAAGCATTGGATGCAGGAGTTCGAATTGCCGTTGAAAACCATGCTGGAGATATGCATAGCCGTGAACTAGTCGAATTAATTGAATCTGCAGGGAATGATTTTGTCGGAGCAACTGTGGATACGGGCAACGCAACATGGACATTGGAAGATCCCGTGGAAACATTTCGTAACCTTGCACCCTATGCAGTATGCAGTGGAATTCGCGACTCGATGGTCTGGCCCTGTGAAAGAGGAGCAAAGGTTCAATGGACAGCAATGGGCGAAGGATGTGTTGACATGAAGACTCTTTTCAATGAATGGAGTGAAAAATGTCCGCAAATCCCAGTACACATAGAAACTATATCAGGATTTTCCAAAGAGTTCCCTTATCTAGAAAGAAGCTTTTGGCCTCCTTACTCCACAATCCAGTCAGATGATTTTAGTCGCTTCCTCAATCTTGTTAAAAAAGGAAAAGCTATGAGTCCTTTTTCTGTACCCCATGGCACAGATAAGAAGGAAGCTCAACAGCAGTATCAACTAGAGGAATTGGAAAAGAGCATTGCTTTTTGCAGGGAATCTCTCGATATAGGTCGGAAAAAAGTCTAGGCATCGTCAAGAGAATCAAGCCCATCCAAATGAGCCACATCCCCCCAACTTACCAGATTCCAACCGTTGGCAGTTTTTTCCAAACGATTTACAGAACAGTTCAATAATACAAAATTCCTTTTCGCATCCAGAGGAATGTTTAGCACATAACGAAAAATTGCCCCTAATACCCCACCGTGGGTAACAACTCCGATACTCTGACCTGAATGACGGTTAGCCAAGTCCTCTAAAGCAATAGAGCACCGCTCATAAAACTGTTGAAAACTCTCACCTTTAGGTACTTGATACTCAGGTCCTTGATAACGAAAAGCATTGTATTCTTCTGGCTGTTTTTCAAGCATCTCCTCTGTGGTTAGTGCTTCGAGCACACCAAGATCTCGCTCGCGAAAAGATTTTAGAAGTGAAGCGGCCCAACCAGACGGATTTCCGATTAATCTTGAAGTATGGCATGCCCTCTCTAAATCACTCGAGTAAAAATAATCGATATCCTCACCAATCATTCTTTGTCCTAAAGCTTCCGCTTGTTTAATTCCTCGTTCACTTAAAGGAGAATCAGCATGTCCCTGCCAACGGCCGCTAAGGTTCCATTCCGTCTCACCATGTCTAATTAAAATCACCTGCGTATTACTAGTCATTCCGAACATCTTGTACTGATAAAATGTCACAAGGTCAGCCTTAATCGGAAAAGATTGCTCCAAGCGAGAAATAATGGTTGCCAGCGGTTTACTTAAAACAGCAGAGTTTGAATTTAAACTTACAAAATTATGAAAATTATAACTTACCTTTGCATCTGCGTTTTGTTATCACCTTTATTTTCAAAGGTCGAAGTCTTCGAAATATCTCCAAGAAATATATCAGATTTGCCTGGGGGTAAGGAAGCGGATGGAATCATCGGAGATTTTGTAATGAGAAATGACAAGATCGAAGTAGTTATTGGAGGCGGTGCCGCAAACCGTAAAGCAAACATGGGCACATTTTGGGGAGTCAATGGAGTAACCCCAGGATGCCTGTACGATCTTACTTTGCGTGGAAAAAATAACGATCAATTAACCATTTTTTCTCCAAGTAAACAACAAGGTCGTATTTCTTACATTCGAATTGGAGATGATCAAAAATCGATCATCACGCATGTTTCTCGAGCCCTTTCTGGGAAAATAACTAAGACACATACCTACACCCTTGATGACAATGAATCCGGCCTACATATCGTATCTAAGCTCGTTAATGAGACCAATGAAAAGATTTCTGGCCCTATTAATGATAGTTGGACCAAATTCAGGGAATCTGGGAAACTCGGCCAGATTGAGTGGGCAGACTCAGTCGACCCTTCTCATAAATGTGGATACGCCTACACATGGTTACCCGATGAAAAAGGCAAAACACCTCCCAAATCGAAAACCTTCTCTCCTGGATTGGAAGTTGTCGTCCGTCGATACCTCGCTGTAGGAACATCTCCTATTGAAGCGTACGGAAGGGTTGCAAAAAAATTAGGTGAAACTGGAGACCTGACTCTGCAAATCTCTGATGATCAAAGTAATGCTATCTCCACTGCACGCGTCAATTTCACTCGGGAAGAAAAATCCATACCAGGGTACCCAAATGATAAAGGAATCATTTCTATTTCTCTTCCTCTTGGTGAATGGAAAATTACAACCAAAGATAATGGCAGAACAGCTAACGAAGAAATTATCAATATCGAAGAAAATGGAAAACATAATTTGAAAACTGTACTTAAGGAACAGTCCGGTGTATTTTTTAGTATAACAAAGGAAGATGGTTCTCCCAGCCCTTGCAAAGCTCAAATCATCGGAATTGAAGGCACACCCAGCCCAAAACTAGGCCCAGTGGATCGGGCACATGGTTGTGCTGACCAATACCATTCAGAGAATGGTGAATTTAAAATAGGCCTTCTTCCGGGGAAGTATAAAGTTATCATAACGCGCGGGATTGAACACGACCATTTCGAAAAAGTTTTAGAAATAAATGACGGAAAATTTGAAAAAATTAAAACATCCTTAAAACGCTCCATTAATACCGGTGGTTGGGTTAGTACAGATTTCCACAATCACTCCACTCCAAGTGGAGACAACATCTGCGGAACTCCTGACCGTTTAATCAACCTTGCCGCTGAACATATCGAATTTGCACCGACTACCGAACACAACCGAATAATGGATTGGACTCCAACAATTTTAGCCCTTGGCTTGGAAAAGGAAATTTCCACGATACCCGGAATGGAACTAACCGGGTCTGGACCACATATAAATGCCTTTCCATTAACCCCAAAACACCATCACCAGGACGGTGGTGCTCCCACATGGACGAAAGACCCTCGCGTCAACGCAATCAATCTAAGAAATCACTCGGGACATCATCCCAGCGGATGGGTTCATATTAATCATCCTGACATGATCGAAAACTTTATTGACCGAAATAAAGATGGTAAACCGGATGGTGGGTACCGAGGTATTCTATCTTTAATTGATGCAATTGAGACCGAAAACTATCGAGCAGCCGAGATTTTACATCCATCCCCTTACAAAATTTCACGGCGGGCAAGCAGAGAGCAAGTTTATATCGTAAGAGAATTCGTATGGTTACAAATGCTCAATCAAGGTCTTAAGACATGGGGTATAGCTGTCAGTGATGCTCATACTGTTCACGGCAATGGAGTGGGGGGATGGCGAACCTATGTAAAATGTTCAACCGATGAACCAGCTAAAATTGACTGGAGGGAAATTAGCCGCAGAGCCAAAGGCGGTCAGATGATCCTCACAACTGGCCCCTACCTTGAGGTATCGACCACCGATGGCGTACTTGCTGGAGGGCTTGCCAGGGCAAATGATTCCATTGATTTGAAAGTTCGTGTTCAATGCCCTTCCTGGATCGACATCGACCGAATTCAAGTATTGGTCAATGGACGTCCCCTCGACTCCCTTAATTTCACTCGAAAATCTCATGCCGAGTGGTTTTTTAATGGAGTTGTTAAATTCGATCGCACACTTTCTGTATCATTGAGTGAAGATGCACATATTATCGTTGTCGCTTACGGGACAAACTTTGACTTAAAGACGGGATATGGAAGCAGTGGCCAATCTACGATTCGACCCTGTGCCTACAATAATCCAATTTTTGTAGATGTAAATGGAGATGGATTTACTGCTAACGGCGATACTCTTGGTTTCCCTCTTCCATCCGGACGTATTTCAGTTGCTGATGCAAAGAAACTCATAACACAAGCGGGGGTTCAATTAGAGCAGTAATTGACTGAAGTTGCATATGAAATTAGGAAGAGGGATACACCTTACACTAATCTTTTCTCTATGTATTGGATGTAAGAGTAAATTATCAAATTCTCCCCATGACAAAATCATTGAGTATGAAAAAAAGGCTAGGACTTTTCAGAGTCTTCATGAAATACAAAGATTAAGCCCACCTTATACGAATTTTAACAACAATAATATTCGTAACCACATGCATAATGAACACCTTCGAATGTCATACCTCCAAGAGGCTCGAAGATACAGAAATATGGCTAAAGAAATACGACAGAAACTAAGTCCTGATGCAAACCGAACGATTAAAAACCTAAAGTAAATTACTTTTGAAAGTCACGGTATCCCCACTCGGGAGATCCTTTCGGTTCAGGTGCTGAAGGGCTTTTACCCAATCCATAGTCAGAAGGTTGCATATCTAAAGATGGCCAATGGTCTTTTTCGCGAATAAATCCATAAAAAGAAGGATAGAAGGGATCAACATAATCAACATCAGCATGGGCAGGAACTTCTTGCCCTGTTAAAAAATAAGCTGCATTCACCAGTAATCGACGAAGATCTTCACTCACTAAATCAACCGATGCTCCCATTGTCGTACAAAAAGTAGTACCCGATTTCCCATTGGATGCGGTGTAAGGATGGAGCCATGCAAGAGGTTGCATAGGATCATTTTTGGAATCTACGAAAGTTGAATCTGGGGCCAAACTTGCGGTAACTGCTCCACGCATAAGAATGGTATCTTTATCGGTAAGGCGATTAATTCCGTACACATCAGACGGTCCGAATACATCGGTCACGCCTTGAAGGATTGGGTGAGCAGCATTACTTGCCTCAATAATTCCACGCGCCCCCTCCCCTTTATGCTTACCATGATGACTGACCCAACCTTCCCCCATAATAAGAGGACCAAATTGACCATAAGAAATCTTTTCTCCAAATTGACCACTGCCTGTAAAAGCATGAGTCGAAGTACGAATACCAATGATCGGCTTTCCAGCATTAAGAAAAGCAGTTATGTGATTAGAATCGCTTTCTGAAGGACGGCGAAAACGGGTTCCTATAATCATCAGGTCAGCATCTTTGAGATGGTGCCAGCCCTTAACTCCTTCTTGGTTATTAGGATTGATAAATTTACCATTTTTATCCCAAGGAAAAAGCACTTTACACTCAAACCCATGTTTTTGAGACAAGATTTTAGCGAGCATCGGCATACTCTCCTCAGTACGGTACTCCTCATCACCAGCTACAAGTACTATTTTTTTGATTTTATTCGGATCATCATTACCTGGAAGATGAAGAATTTCGTGATGCTTAGCGAAAACAGATGTGAGCGAAAAAAACAGGAGAAAAGAGAGAATTAGTTTCATGATAAAATTTCTAGGGAGTAGGAATTACTTAGTTTCTTTTTTATCGAAACCTAAAGCAGATTTAGTGGCTGAGTAAGCACTCTTGCTTTTATCCTTAATGTAAGTGCCAGACTTGGTTACCCAACATCCGGATGCAAATAGAACACTTAGAGTTAAAACAACAACGGAGAGTATCTTAGTAAGTTTCATTTCGATGGTTTAGATGATTTAATTTCGTGTGGTAATTTATGTTAAAATATTTTGATTATATTTCAACCAAATGCTTCGAGTTCGACAAGGGAAATCTCGTGTAATTTGGAATTTATAAAACTTTAGGCAATTTCAGAAATTTTATTATTCGTGATTTCAAAGATTATTGGTATAGTTAAAACATGTTTAAAAACATACCGTTTAATCGTGTTGAGTGGGTGACTAGTGGTTTTCTCATCACCACTGCTATATTAACAGTGTCTGCAGTTCCGTGGTACCTTTTGACCTACGGTTGGGACTGGTTCATTTTTGCAGTCTTTCTTTATTTCTACATCTCCACTGGTATGAGTATTACAGTAGGCTATCATCGTCTTTTCTCTCACAAAGCATTTCAAGCAAAGTGGCCCGTCAAATTATATGTCCTTTTATTTGGTGCTGCAGCATTCGAAAACTCGGCGCTATGGTGGAGTTCAGAGCATCGCAAACACCACAAGCATGTAGATACTGACGATGATCCTTACGACATCTCTAAAGGATTCTTCTGGGCACACATGGGTTGGTTAATGTTTAAACTAAAACCCGTAACCCCATTGGAAAATGTGGAGGATCTCAAGAAGGATAAGCTTGTAAACTTTCAGCATACATTCATTCATCCCCTTTCATTTATTGTGAGTTTTGGAGTCCCAACCCTTATTGGTTATCTTTACGCAGTTTACACCGGCAACCTTTCACCTATTGGCGGTGCCCTCGGAGGATTACTTATACCAGGCGTAGCCCGTGTTGTACTGGTCCAACATGCCACATTTTGTATAAATTCCCTTTGTCACATGATCGGACAACGCCCTTACTCAACAAACCACAGTGCCAGAGATAGCTGGGTTGCTGCTATTTTCACAATGGGTGAAGGCTATCATAATTATCATCACGAATTCCAGTGGGATTACCGAAATGGGGTTAAACCATGGCAGTTAGACCCTTCCAAATGGATTATTTGGGCACTCTCAAAATTCAGATTAACCACCGAGCTTAAAAGAGTACCACAAGAAAGAATTCTGCTTGCTGAAACCAAAGAAACAAAAAAACAACTCAACAATCAAATTTCTTTAATTCAAGATTCAATTGCTGAGTCAGCAAACGAACTTTTTGAGCAATCCCTCTCTAATCTTGAAGAATTAAGTGAACGCTTAACGAAGGTCACTAATGAGCTTCAAAACGCAGCAAAAACTAAAATTAATTTGTCAAAATCTAAATTTAAATCCCTCCGAACTGAAGTGAGTGCTGTCCTGCAAGAGTTGGAATCTGCAGGAAAATTGGCAACAGCCTAAAGCGATATAACTACGAACATCATCACACTCGTAGTTCGGAAAAATTTATTTTCCACTAGCTACCTTTTCTTGCTTGAAGGTGACCATGAATATAACGAGTACGATAGCGGCTAAACCTGCGGGGAAATACCATACATTTTGCCAGTTCAAGGCACCTTCTACCGTTTGATAGCTATTCCACCAACCGTTTAGTATTCCACCGACAAACATGCCCGCACCTAGGGTAACAAATGCGATAAATCCCTGCGCACTCGAGCGGATATCATCAGGTGCAACTTTATCGACATACAACTGCCCGGTTACGAAAAAGAAATCGTAGCAAATTCCATGGAAAAGGACCCCTAAGTAGAGCAAAATATGTGCATCAGTCCCTGCTTGGGCAAAAAAGATATAGCGTAAGACCCAAAATGACATTCCGATTAAAAGCATAGTTTTAACCCCTAATTTTCGGAAGAACCAGGGAATCATCAATAAAAAGAATATTTCAGAAACTTGCCCTAAAGTGAGAACTCCCTCCGAGTTAGCAACACCCATATCTTTAAGAAATCCATTGGCTGACTGAAAATAAAAGGACAGCGGAATACAGAGCAGAAAAGAACAGAATATAAAAATTGCGAAGGATCGGTCTTTTAATAGTGCCAATGCCTTTAGCCCCAAAACTTCGGCTGTTGTTACTTTTTTGCCCTTAAGTTTTGGTGGAGTGTTAGGGAGTGAAAAAGAATATAACCCCAATAAAATAGATACGACTGAACCAATCAAAAATGGCTTAGAGGTCATTGAAATAGAGGTCCAGTCCTCTGGTGGAACCGTTCCGCCCAAAAACGCAGGCCAAATAGCTCGGAATTCGTTTTCAAAAAAGAAACTACTTCCCACAAGAATACCAGATCCAATCCAGCCAATTGTGCCTAAAGTGCGGATTGGAGGAAATTGCCTCTGGGGATCTTCCATGTTTTGAAAACAAAGAGAATTAGAAAGTGCCAAGGTTGGCATGTAACAGATTAAGTGCAAAAGAAGAAAAGGATAAAACTCAGCCCATCCACTTGCATTTCCTGCCAAATAAAGAAACACGCCGCCTAATAAATGCAGAGTACCAAAAACTTTTTGGGTGGCAAAAAAACGATCTGCAATCATCCCAACGATAAAAGGAGAGATCATTGCTGCTACTCCTGTAGCTGCATAAGCAGTGCCTCGAAGACCCGCCTCAATATTTAATGTACCTAGGTAAGACCACATTGGCACATACCAGACACCCCATATAAAAAACTGAAAAAACATCAATATACAAAAGCGGACGGTAAGTGAAGTGTTCATGGGCTGTGAATTAATTTCATTAATGTTAGACACTCACCGGCAAATCAATCAATGCAAAACATTCTGCTGAAAATAATAAATTCAAATAAATTCGGTTCTTTTTTGGTTATCTTATTCGAATTTTGAGGAATGAACTTGCTTGCAGGCGGTGCCTTCTTATCAAGTTATCAAATGTCGAATGATAATTCACCTACAGTCGGTGTTATTATGGGTAGCCAATCAGATTGGCCCACCCTTGAAAAAGCCACCCACATCCTTACCCAATTTGGAGTTTCCTGGGAAGCTAAGGTAGTGAGTGCCCACCGTACGCCTGATTTACTTTACGATTATGCAAGCACAGCAAAAAGTCGTGGTTTAAAATGTATCATCGCAGGAGCAGGGGGTGCTGCACACCTCCCGGGTATGGCTGCATCGATGACTCCATTACCGGTATTAGGGGTACCGGTAAAATCCAGAGCTTTGCAAGGAGTCGACTCTTTGCTTTCGATTGTACAAATGCCTGCAGGTGTTCCCACTGCAACATTTGCAATAGGAGAAGCCGGGGCCACAAACGCGGCACTATTTGCTATATCCATGCTGGCTGCTGCAGGCAATGATGACCTTTCCCTGAAACTAGATAACTTTAGGTCTCAGCAAAAGGAAAAGATTGAAGCGAGCAAATTACCGCCATCTCCTTAATTCGAAATGAACCCGGGAAAAAACGCTTGGATTGGCGTATTAGGCGGAGGCCAGTTAGGTCGAATGCTTTCACTTGCTTCAAGAAAAATGGGAATCCATGTTCTTGCCTGGACAGGAGGTGATCGCTCAGGTGCTGCTGCAACTGCAGATAAAATACTGGACAAACCATTTGATGATGTACTGGCTTTAAATGAGTTTACAAAGTCAGTCAATATAGCGACCGTCGAATTTGAAAACTTGCCCGTCAAAACATTGCAGGCCGTTGAAGAACAAATACCGTTATATCCAAGTAGTAAAGCTGTATCGATTTGCCAGCACCGGGAAAGAGAAAAGATATTTCTATCTGAAAACGGATTTGGTTGTGCAAAATTTAAAATTGCCCACGATCTGGAGTCATTTGAAAAAGGATTTAAAAACCTGAATTCCGCTGTAATTGTAAAAACAGCTGAATTTGGATACGACGGAAAAGGACAACTCAGATTACCCCAAAATTTATCGCAGGAAGAAATTAAAGACGCATGGAATACTTTTTCTGGAGGAAGAGTCGTGATCGAAGAATGTATATCCTTGGAAGCTGAATTATCTGTATTGGTGGCAAGAGGAACTTCAGGCGAGACTACGACTTATGATCCCGTCGAAAATATCCACCGTAATCATATTTTGGATCTATCTATCGTCCCTGCTAGAATTTCCGAGACTATACAAAAACAGGCTTGCGACATCGCATTGGAAATAATCGATTCTCTGGATTACATTGGCATATTAGCCGTTGAATTTTTTGTTTCCTCAGATGGACGACTTGTAGTAAACGAGCTCGCACCGCGACCGCACAATTCTGGGCACCATACGATTGATGGATGCAGTTGTTCACAGTTCGAACAACAGGCACGGGCAATCACCGGTCTACCCCTTGGGTCAACCAACCTGCTTTCTCCAATAATTATGATTAATCTATTGGGTGACTTATGGGCGGATTTACATACTCCGCCTAAATGGAATGATATTCTATCCATTAAAGGAAGCTCTCTCCATTTATATGGTAAGAGGGAGGCGAGACCGGGAAGAAAAATGGGGCATATTAATGTAACTGGCAATTCTCTTGATGATGTAATCAAAAAGGCGTCCAACATTCGTAATACCCTCCAACTACCTTCATTCTAAATTCCTTTAACTTTTACCAAACTTTGGTGAAATGTGAAAAGAAACAAGTGTGCCAAAATGCCTCATACCTGAATGCGGTATAATTAATTTGAGCCAAAAGAGCACAAGCAGGACTCAATTTATTACGCAAGTAACTGATTTACAACAATAAAGAAATGGTACAATAGGTGCAATGTACTTAAGAAACACTTAAATAAAGGAGTATACAATGAAAATTAATAATCACTATGAAATCAATCCATTTGGGAATCCGTTAGATTCCCTTTTTTCCTTACTTACCAATCCGCCTCCAATTTCACATAACAAAGAACACCTTCCTTATAATGTTCATGAAAGGGTAAAATTTAGAAGCGAAGATACAAACATTCGAATAGAATTTCTTGCTCCTGGTTTTAAAAAAACTGAGTTATCCTTGGTGCTCGATCAAGAAAAACTATCTCTCAAATCAAATACTCAAAAGAAAAGAACATCCACTGGACTCTTTCAAACAGATGAGATAAATATCGAAGTATCCCTAACTCAAAACCTTGATATAGAAAATACAAAGGCAAAGTTAGAAGAAGGAATACTTACAGTAGTAATTCCAAAAATTGAGAATCAAGCTGATCGAAAAATTAAAATCAGCTAAAAGTTTAAACTGACATTCCGCCTCTAATCTAGAGGCGGAATGCATTTCAAAATCAAAGCGGCGTATGCCCTCGATCGACCGACCACTGAAATCCACAACCTATATCAACTATTCAATAGCATTCCGGGTAAAAAGACGGAATCTCAATATTCAAAGGGATTGAGTACCATTCAAGTACAAGCTCAAATCCCGCCACCCAATACAGTGGTTCCATTTATTCTACGATTTGATGGCAATTTTATCATCAACATTCA
>Ga0233432_10001019_pt1 | contig 27218 bp, 26 predicted proteins | sample SI_122_August201_6_FD_179870 | JGI IMG/M metagenome (GOLD analysis project Ga0233432, IMG submission 179870) | Seawater microbial communities from Saanich Inlet, British Columbia, Canada - SI_122_August2016_10_MG | ecosystem: Environmental > Aquatic > Marine > Inlet | place: Canada: British... | reverse complement strand
AGCAGGAATTGTTGCTGACTGGAACCGCCGAAAACCAACGTCAAAAGCGGTGCGCAGCCTCGAAATTTACTACACACAGGTAATCCACGAAGGCAAAGGCACCTCGCAAGACTTTCCAGAACTCACCCGAAGTGGTGTTCCCCAAAACTTTTCACCAGATTCAACCCTACGACAGTGGCTTCTCGCAACATGGCCACCCCGGAAAGCCGGGGCAGGAAACCTTGACCGCTTTCTTAAAGAAACAGACCGTCAGAGCAAAAAGAAAAATTTAAATTGACACACTCATACTTTGAAAAAAAAGATACACTTAGATGTGGCCGAATAAATTGGCTTGCTATTGCGAGAGTGGCGGAATTGGCAGACGCGCTGGATTTAGGTTCCAGTGCCGAAAGGCGTGCGGGTTCGACTCCCGCCTCTCGTACTCATCCACCATCAGAATGCCCCGCCGGGGAAACTCATCCGGTCATCATCCTTGAACGGGCAAGGGCTTCCTCTGCTTCGGCTATTTTGCCTGCCCGCATACAGGCAACACTAAGTGCTGTGTAGCTGAAAGGTTCATTAGGCTCCAACTCACAAACTCGTCTTGCGTGCTCCACGGCATTGTCGTGTCGCTCTAATCGAGTGCACCAAGCTGCCAAGGCCGAATACGCCAAGGCAAAATCAGGGTTTTGAACCACCACCGCGTCGAGAGCAGCTACCGCTTCTTCTATTTTTCCGGCATTTTTCAACTCTTCTGCTGCTGCATATGCTTCGTCTCGATCCATGGTCACAACCCCTCTGTAATTACATTTTAGATATTTTGAACGAACCTGCTCCATAAGATTCTTCAATCTTAGCGATATTTCCTCTAATGTCTCCTCCTGCTTGTTGGTTTAGACATCCCTTGTAAAGCACGAAGAATAGGGGGGCATGGTAACGTCCTAATCCTTAATTCTGACGAAATGGGATTGAATTCAAACGGTGTAGAAACCGATAAACCGCTGAGATGGCAATGTTGCCGAACCTCCCTACACGACAGGCAATCCGTGAGCATTCACCCACTGGCACTAGTGAGTCCCGAATCCAAACTCGGAACCGGCGTTACTGTGTCTGCATTTGCAACCATTGAAGCCGGTGTCACGATTGGCGAACACTGCTCGGTCGGCAGTGGTTCTGTTATTAAAACTGGTGTCACAATTGGTAACCACAATGAAATCTGTGAACATGCTGTTATTGGAGGGCAACCACAACACACTGCACGCCCGGAAACCGTTGGTAAAATTGTTATCGGAAACCACAATGTTTTTCGAGAAGGTGTCTCGATCCACCGGGCCCTGAAACCTGATGGGCAGACAACTGTCGGCGATAATAACTACCTTATGGCAGGTGCTCACCTTGGGCACGACACTCACCTTGGCAATAAATGCATCTTTGCTAACAACTCCCTTGCTGGGGGTCACGTTGTTATTGAAGACCATGCATTCGTCTCTGGTGCTGTCGCAATCCATCAGTTCTGCCGTGTTGGTCAATTTTCAATGATTGGTGGTCATGCGAGAGTCGTTCAAGACGTACCACCTTTCATGCTAATCGACGGCCAATCCGGAAGTATTGTTGGACTTAATACAATTGGATTACGACGAGCAGGCTATCCCGCCGAAGAACTCACCGAACTCAAAGCAGCTTATCGTGCAATTTATCGCAGAGGACTTTCGTGGACCGAAGTCTTAGAAACACTGAAGACTGAATTCACGACCGGCCTTGCGTCACATCTCCATACATTTCTTGCCCAGGGGCGACGAGGCTTTGTTCAGGAAAGACGGTCTCCACCGTCCTCCGCAGCAACACTTCGACTGCGAATTGCTGACGAAGAGAAACGCAATATCAGGGCGAAGGCGGGCTGAAACGGGCTTTCTGAAGCCTCCATCATTTGTCGGGCTGACCGCTGTTACCGGATCTAAAAAAGTCTTCGTCATCACCAAGCGGTGCGTTGTAGACTTCATGTAGATTTTAATCAGATCTATTTCTTGATTTGTTTCTCTGAGAAGTTTCTTGACTCAGAAAGATTCTCTATGCAACTACTCACCTTTACTTTGGGACAACAGCAATACGGAATAGACACCCGAAACATTGTTGAAGTACTACCGTTCATTTCAGCGAATCCTGTCCCGCAACAGGGAGAAGAAGTTCGTGGACTTGTGCGCTACCGAGGCAAATTAGTACCCGTAATCGATCTGTGCCAACTCATTTCAGACCGTCCCTGCCAACTGCGGCTTGGTACTCGTACTGTAGTAGTCAAAACAACCTCTGTTGAAGCAGACCACGAGTCACACCTGTTTGCGATTACAGCTGAAGATGTGGTTGGAATCTCCACCACAATGCCCGGCATCAAAACTCTCGAGCATTCCGAGTCCTTCATCGGACCCATTGTTGACATCGAGAGCAATACTGCTGACAAAAAAGCAATTCAAATCATTCTTATCAATTCATTAAGTAACAATGCGAACTTACAAACATTAATCAGCTACACGCGTCAAGAAACAGAGCAAGACAAGACAGGTGAACCAGACTCTACAAAGTGAGCCAATGACAACCAGCTACAACACTTCACTTGCTCAAAATACTCCAGAACAGCTTGAGGGCGTTGACTCCGAAACAGCATTTCAATTTGCTGCATTGATGAGCAATACGATCGGTTTTAATCTCAACCGTATTGGCGTAAATTCGGCAATACGAGCGGCTCATCAAGCACTGGCTTCTTTCAAAGCACTCACAACTGAATCACTCACAACTGAATCACTCTGGAATCAAATGATTAATAGTGCTCAGTGCCGGCAATTATTCATTGAATCCATTGTTGTTTCAGAAAGCTGGCTATTCCGTGAACCAAAAGTTTTCCAGCATATCAACTCGACGGTCTGCCATCGCCTCAAGACACAGTCAAAAGTTACGATATTATCGGCTCCGTGTGCTACAGGAGAAGAAGCTTGTTCTATAGCTTTATCATTGCTTGAGTCGGGACACTCTCAGACACAATTTCGAATTATTGCCACGGATATCAGTCAGCTTGCAATTCGCCAAGCCCGCAGTGGAATATTCACCGAGAATGCTCTACGCACAGTCGATGAAGCGAGACGGCGGCGATGGTTTTCTTCAACACCTCACGGGTGGGAGGTGGCTGCTAAAGTTCAAAAGACCGTTGACTTTGTGAACCTGAATCTTCTCGCTACTGATGCTGCGCAGAAATTACGGCAATTGGCAACTGGACAATTTGACTTGATCTGCTGCCGAAACCTGTTGATCTATCTCACAAAGCCTGCCCGCAAAAAACTTATTCATTTGCTAGAAAGTTTACTAAAGCCCGGTGGAGAACTCGTTGTTGGCGCAGTTGAACCCGTCATTCTACCTGCTAGCGATTGGGAGCCGACTGGTCCACTTACGTTCTCTCGCCACAAAAGATCACCCACACCACAGGTACAGCAAGAACAAACACCAGATACCAGACATGGCGTTTCATCTCGTGCGCAAGAAAACCTACATGGTCTTGCAGCTAGGACTTCGACGATGGGATCAGCCAAAACTGCACTTGCACCTACTGTGTCACGAAAGATCATTCAAGAAGTCGAGGCTTGCGCAAACGCTGGTGACATAGCGACAGCAATTCAGCTCTGCCGACAATCTCTTCGCGGTGATGGCACACAAACTGATCTCTTGTACACGCTAGCAATGCTCCACCAAACGATGGGAGATTTCAAAATATCGCAGAAATTCCTTGAAAAAGCGGTTTACTTGGAACCACGGCATCAAGGGGCGCTTCTTTCCCTCGCACTAATCGCCAAGCAGCAAGGTGACACTGTTGCCGAACGAAGGTATCGTCGAAGTGCTTCCCTAGCAGGTACAGACTCATGAAAAAGACAACCGGACAACGAAATAAAGCGATGATAAATACGCCTGAGAGTAGAAGCACCGCTGAACCACGACCAGTCAATTGCTGGCGGGAAATCGGTGTTAGCGGGGATCGAAGTTGTCCGGAACTCGAAACGTATATTCATTGCCGTAACTGCCCCGTCATGGCTGATGCTGCTGAGATATTCTTCAACCGTGAACCACCAGAGGGCTACCTCGAAGAATGGCAAGATGTCTTGGAAACACCGCCAGAGGTCACAGACTCCAGTGGGTTAAGTGTTCTTATTTTCCGGCTTGCAAACGAATGGTTTGCACTTGCTTCAGAATCACTGACTGAGGTCACTCCGCTTCGTAAAGTTCATACTATTCCGCATCGGAGCAATTCGGTATTTACTGGCATGGTAAACGTGCGTGGACAGCTACTTCTTTGCTGCTCTCTACACGGTTTACTGGGTCTTCAACAACTGGACTCACCGATAATGAGGTCAACCAGAAACACTGATGTAGAAAAAGATCACAATCGAACTATTCAAACAACTGATGATGCTGCGATTCTTGCTCCCGAAAGGCTCCTCGTTACTTCACTCATAACCGGCCGGGTCACTCGCAGATGGACATTTCCTGTGAATGAGGTTGCTGGAGTACACCGTGTTGGTAAAGAGGAAGTACGCGATGTGCCGTCGACGCTCGGTAAACCTGGACAGCGTTTTTCCAGTTCTCTATTTTCATGGAACTCTCGGACCGTAAGCCTTCTTGACACAAATCAGGTTTTCGAGGGAATCCACGAAAAAATCCCATCCTAAGTGAGTGAATTCCCAAGAGAGGGTGCTTCTGTGAACGACGACTTAAGCGGTTTTTCTATGCTTGAACTGTTTCGGCTTGAAGCTGAAAGCCAAGCAGAAATCCTATCTTCAGGAGTTTTGGCAATTGAGGAGCAACGTCAATCAGCTGAAATTATTGAATCACTCATGCGAGCAGCGCACTCTCTGAAAGGCGCAGCTCGTATTGTAGGCCTCGATACCGCCGTGCAAGTCGCGCATGCTCTCGAAGATGTTTTTCTCGCAGCTGGTGACAACAAAATTACTGTCGAACCTAGACACGCAGATATTCTCCTCACTGGCATCGATTTTCTTTCCGCAATAGCTGCCGCAAACGATTCCAACAGTGCAACATGGCAAGAAAAAGCGAAACATTGTGTTCAAAACCTGCAAGGCATTGTTTCCAGCGATCCTGATACAAGCAGTTCGACAATAAGCAGCACTTCACCATCATCTTCAGAAGTCAAATATCCAGAACCACCGGTGATTCCTCCTACTGGCACAATGAATGAGGAACAAAAACATCTTGACCAGGAAATCTCAGACGAGGAAATAAAACAAAACAACTCCCCTGCCGACGTTCAGGAAACTGCAGCGAATCCGAATACTGAAATTGTTCCGAAGGGCACCAACTTTGCTGCCCCACCGCCTTTACCCAAGAATTCAACAGCCGATACTTCCGACAGACCGAAAACAGATCCTGCAGACCCATCAAAAGATGACGAGGAACGGGTCGTTCGAGTCTCCGCCGGAAGTTTGACACGACTTGTAGGGCTTGCCGGAGAATCTCTCGTCGAAGCGAGGCAACTAAGACCGTTCGCTGACTCTCTACTAGCACTTCGTGAATACCAAACAGATCTTTGCGATCAAATTACAGCATACGAAGAAAAAATTCGTGCCGTCGACCTACCTGCCTCACAGATCACAATTATTGAGAGCTTGAGACAACAGTCGATACAAAGCCTCGACAAACTTACAAAGATCATAGAGGCATTCGAAGGGTTTGCTCGCCGCAACGAGGACCTCTCAGAACGGCTACACCGAGAAGTAATCTTCAGCCGAATGAGACCACTCGCTGACGGCATTCATGGTTTCCCAAGACTTGTTCGAGATGTATCTCGCCAGCTTCACAAACAAGTTCGACTTATAATCCACGGAGAACAAACCGGTGTCGACCGTGACATTCTCGACAAACTTGAAGCTCCACTTTCCCACCTTGTGCGTAACGCCCTTGACCACGGCATGGAACTACCCGAAGAACGTCTTCGGGAAAATAAGCCCGCAAACGGAACAATCACAATTGATGCAGGCCACCGAGCAGGAAGCCTTACCATCAGCATCACTGATGACGGCCGCGGTGTTAACCTCGAGTCACTCAAGCGTAAGATCATTGATCGCGAATTAGTAACGTCAACTGTTGCAGAACGTCTGTCAGAACCAGAGCTTCTTGAGTTTCTATTCTTACCCGGATTTTCTACTCGTAATAACGTTACCGAAATTTCAGGAAGAGGCGTTGGCCTCGACGTTGTTCAGACCATGGTAAAAGCTGTAGGCGGAACCGTACGAATCACAACACAGCAAGGAATCCAAACCTGCTTTACTCTACAGTTACCAATTACGATGTCTGTCATTCGTGCTCTTCTGGTTGACATCGGTGGTGAACCTTATGCCTTTCCTCTTCCACGAATCGATCACATCCTCACATGCCGGCGAGAGGGAATTGCGTCTGTCGAGGCTCGCAACTATATCGAGCATGACGGCAATGCAATCGGTCTTGTGCACGCTTGCGACGTCTTTGGTGTTGAGAAGTCGAGCCACGAAGAGGGCGACCTATCTATTGTCGTTGTAAGTGACCGGGGCCAGCAATTCGGTTTAGTAGTGAATGCATTTTCAGGAGAACGCGACCTCGAGGTGAGGCCGCTGGACTCGCGACTTGGGAAGGTGCCAAACATTAGCAGCGCATCGTTGCTGGAAAATGGTGACCCTGTTCTTATTGTCGACATCGAAGATCTGGTTCGATCGATTGACAGCTTGTTGACTGGCCGAGGGATTTCCCCGATCGATGCGGCACGAGAAGAACTTGAAGCCGGTCACGCAAAACGAATACTGGTTGTTGATGACTCAATCACCGTACGAGAACTGGAGCGACAACTGCTTTATTCACGGGGCTACGAAGTGGATGTTGCAGTTGATGGGATGGACGGATGGAATGCGTTCCGGAGCACACCCTACGACCTCGTAGTAACTGATGTCGATATGCCTCGAATGGACGGGATAGGCTTAGTAACTCTCATTAAAACTGATGCTCAACGAAGCCATGTGCCTGTTGTTATCGTGTCCTATAAGGATCGTGAAGAAGATCGTCTCAGAGGCCTTGATGCCGGAGCAAACCGTTATCTCACAAAAAGCAGTTTTCAAGACGACACGTTTCTGGAAACAGTCATTGATCTTATTGGCGAGCCTACCGACTGAAATTTGCCTTTGATTCGATTGCCTCCATGATATCAAGCACAGTCTGCTCTGGTGGCTCTCCAGTAAGGCCAATGACTTGGACACCGACAGGCAGTCCGGCACTATCATCATCTGCCTTCATAGCAGTTCGTATAACGCGATCAAAGCTGAAATGACGGCACGATTGCTCATCTTCAGTCACTCGAGTCACGGGAACAGCACCCGCTGCCAAGTCCACCAGATTAGCTAGCAAGCACGGAGAAGCCGCTGCAACAAGGCGGGCTGCGGTTTCATGTGGAAGAGCAGGTAATGAAGAGACTGGACAAATAATGGCATCAAACTTTTTTGCCATATTTTTCATACGCGATACGACCAGCTCTCGTCGCTCAAGAAGTTCTTCAAATCCTTTGCGACTGCGTTTCCCGGTCGCTGTCAAAGCTGCTGCATCAATCCGATTACCCAGAAGCCTCATAAGAACTGCGAGGCCCGGCCGGGTCCATCTTGGCAAGCCTGCAATCCGTAAAAGTTTTGCGACACCGCGAAGCGGTTTTTCTGAGCCAAAAAGACGCCGTATATCACGACCACCATCAGCTGAGAGAAGCCCAAACATAATCCATGCAGCCTCTTCAGAAATGGTGTCTTGAATATACTCAACGAAATGCCCATCTTGCTGAACAGCCTGAGCAGCCTCACGAACAGCTCGCTTAATAGCAGATGATGGCTCAATAACTCCGGCATGTTCCCAAACTGCAATCCTCCGAGCTATAAATGGCTGTTTTTCTGCGTTAACTCCAAAATCTAGTGAAGATGCAACATGCTTTAGCTCAGCGATAGTCGATGTAATAAGTCCAGTACGCGACGATACTACGCTGAAATTTGGCATGGTGTTACAGGCACCACCATTCCCCAAAACGCTCGACGTAGGCAGAAGAGCTGCCACACCGCAAGCATGGGCCGGCTGGCGCACACTCCCAGCCAAATCATTACCTACACCTAAGGAAACAACTCCTGCGGCAACTAAAGCAGCATCACCACCACTCGATCCTCCCGGCCCTCGCTCTTGATTTTCTGGATGATTTGTTCGCCCCCAGACAGGATTGTTTGTCTCATGTAAATACATTGCTTGCGGAATATTTGATTTTCCTACGGGCACCACTCCGCATGATTTAAGCCGTTTCACAATCGGAGCATCTTGGGAATCTATCTGACCGCATCGGGAGGTAATGCCAAGCGTTGTCTGTAGCCCCTGAACTTCGAAGCACTCTTTTATGCTTGCTGGAACACCTGCAAGTGGGCCCTGCGTGTCAACTTTCAAACAGACATCTTTTGCCTTCTGGTAGTGTGGTTGTACGAGTGCATTCAGCCCGTCGTGTGTTTCTGCAAAGCGATAATAAGACTCTGACAAAACCTGCTGTGGATTTATTGATTTACTTTGAACACTACGAGCAATCTCAACGAGCGAACGCTGACGCATCCATAATCCTCCAAAAAAACTATCTAGGAACTTTATAAAAGCTGTGGCATCTCTGGCGACAGTCCGTGTAAAGGACCATAGCGCTGATAGAGGCTGTCTACTAGATATTGTTCTGACACAGGCTTCCCTGACACTTTTTCCACCAGGGCTTCAGACATATATGTCCGGCCAAAAGTGTGAACATTATCTCGAAGCCAATGAAGAAGTGGAGCAAACTCACCGTTGCGGATTTGTTGAGCATTCCCCACTCCTGACTGTTGCGCTGTAGCCATGATCTGTGCAGAAAAAATATTTCCTAGCGTATACGTTGGAAAATATCCAATCAGCCCAGCTGGCCAATGAATATCCTGCAGAACACCATCCTCTATCCGCAACGGGCGCCTCCCGAAGTCGGTTTCAAAACGCTCATTCCACGCATCTGGAAGATCTGCGACTAAAAGATTTCCATGAATAATCTCTCTTTCAAGATCAAATCGCATCATGACGTGCAAGTTATACGTCACTTCATCCGCCTCAACACGAATGAAACCTGGATTCACACTGCGGACTGCTTCTGCCAACATCCCTGGAGACACGTCATTGAATGACTCTGGAAAAGCCTTCCGTGCAATTGGATGACACCATTCCCAAAATTCAGGTGATCGACCTACAAGATTTTCCCAAAGTCTTGATTGTGATTCATGAATACCAAGCGAGGCTGCCTCCCCTGGTGGCAAGCCGAACCAATCGACCGGCAAACCTTGCTCGTAGAGACCATGCCCTGCTTCATGCAGAACGCTAAAGAGAGCCGTGGGAAGGAACTTTTCGTCCCAACGAGTCGTCAGGCGACAATCATTTGGTCCAAGTGTTGAACAAAAGGGATGGGCTGTCGTATCAAGACGTCCTCGATCAAAGGAAAATCCAATTTCTTCAATAACATGACGAACAAATGCTTGTTGTGATTGCAGTGGAAAGCTGCCTCGAAGAACTGTCTCCCGAGGACCCTCAGACGACTCCATACAGCCGCGAACAAGAGGTGCCAATGCTTTTCGGAGGCGAGAAAATGTGGCGTGCACGGACTCCCAACGAGCCCCGGGCTCGTAGTCGTCAAGAAGAGCATCGTAAGGATCAAGGTCTGGATTCTGGCATGCTGCCAATTCCCGTTTGAGTGAAAACATCTTTTCAAGGTGAGTGACCATTGGCTTCCACTCTGATGCTTTTACCGCGCGAACCCAGGCCTGTTGGGCTTCGATTGAAGTACGGGCAAGTTCTTGAACAAGTTTTCCTGGAATACGAGATTGTTTCTGAAAATCTGAATAAAGCAATCGAATCGTTGCTTGCACAACTTGCGGCCACTCTTTTTCAAGGGGACTGTCTCTCAGGTTTTGTAATCGCTCCCCTTGCTCTTTCTCGGTTCGCTGAGCGTGGGTTATAGCTGCTAAAGCAGCCACTTGTTCCGCTCGGAAATCTCCTGCGGCAGAGGGCAGCATGGTCTGTTCATCCCACTGGAGCAAACCATCAACCGCTCCTAATAGAGATACCGATCGTGCATGATCACACGAGGTCAGGAAATCCTTGTATTCTGGTTTACCCTCAAGTAATTCACTATATCTCACTCTTCCTCCATCTCACAAAGATAAAAATCACGTTTCTAGGATTGGTCTTTTAACACCTACAAGACGATACCGTTTGAATCTGTTTATCATAGTGGTCTAAAACAGTACATAATTTAAAATTCTCACACAAAGAAAATGCGTTCAAAATGCTTGATGCACTCATTATTGCAGCCCACCCAGATGACGCCGAGATTGGAATGGGCGGAACAATCCTGAGAATGCTGGAGGATGGCCTAAAGGTTGGAATCCTTGACCTTACCAATGGTGAACCTACTCCGTTAGGGACACCTGAAATAAGAATGTGCGAAACAAAAGCCGCAAGCGACGTACTCGGCGTGACATGGAGAAACAACCTTGGCCTTCCTAATCGGAAACTCCAACATGACTTGGCTGCACGTGCTGCTCTTGCTGGTATTATTCGAGAAAGTCAACCTCGCTGGCTCTTCACTCACTATTGGGTTGACGCTCACCCTGATCACGTAGCCGCATGTGAACTCACCGAAGCGGCACGCTTTTGGTCGAAATTAACCAAATGTGAATTACCTTTCAGCCCTCATTTCCCTGAGCGTATCTTTCATTTCTGGAGTGTCCATCAAAAGACTCTCCCACATCCAGCATTTATAGTTGATACATCCAAAACACGTGAAGCGAAACAGAAAGCACTACTCTGCTACAAAAGTCAATTTCCGCCCCTAGAAAATGGGTTATCAGTTCCTGAACGAGTGGCGGTGGGAGATGCTTGGTGGGGCACAATGATTGGCACTGCTGCAGGCGAGCCATTTGCCTGTCGTGAACCAATTGCTTTGTCCGGTTTTGGCGACTTACGGTGACTTTCACGAAAAAGTGGTTCTTCTCAAAAAAGACGTTTCGTACACCTCATGAAGTCTGGGCGCTTCAGGAAGACCCATCCTGTTAAATTGCGCGACCCGTGGGGTGCAGCCTGCTTGGATGAGGGAGACTTGGCAGGTTGCATGACGGAAGTCTGGCGAGCAGCATGGATGAGAGCCGAAGTAAATATTAGGTGGTTCAGAGCGCCCGTCGCTTGTACTGACCGTCAGTATGCTCGCGCTTCCGCTGGAGGGAAAGCACCTATGGCCTCTCGGGATATCAATGTCGTTGCACTCGTAAAGGGTAGTGAGCGTTACGTATTTTTATACGACGACGAAAGTCGAGCCGAAACTCTACAAACGCTCAATCGCTATGCTGCCGATCCAAAACTCAGCTTTTCGTGGTATGACGCCTCTGTTCTTGGTCAGAAAATTCGCCAAAACAAGTCGCATTCCCGAAGAGAGGGAATTGCTCCACGAGTTGATCGACGCACGTCGTAAGTTCACTGGCAGAAGAATCCTTTCAATAACAACTCAAAAAACTCCTTGTAATACACAAGATTATGGTTGATCACGCAGTTGGACCTGCTTTCAAAGAGGGGTTGTCTCGCTTCCTGCGATTTTTGGTAGCTGAAAGAGGTGGGGCAACCCATACCGTAAAAAGTTACCGAGAAGATCTGCTCCAGCTTTTCGACTACCTGCAAGATGCTGGATGCACACAACCGGCTGACGTAACCACAGTTATGCTTCGGAGATATGCAGCCGCCCTGCACTCCACGGGCTACGCCCCCACCACGATCGCCCGCAAATTGGCTAGCATTCGCAGCTTCTATCGGTTCGGCCATCGAGAAGGGTGGGTTTCATCAAACCCGGCGCAGCCGCTGCGGAGCCCGAAGCGAGGCCGTTCGCTCCCAAAGTTTCTCACTGGAGATGAAATAGCGAATTTACTAGTAGCACCTTCAGCTACAACTGATGCCGGGCTTCGTGATCGAGCAATCCTGGAACTTCTTTATTCTTCCGGCGTTCGTGTAGCGGAATTGGCTGCCGTGAATGACACTGACCTCGATCTAGAGTCTGGGACCGTCAAGGTACAGGGCAAAGGACGTCGGGAGCGGCTCGGAATTGTTGGGTCTCACGCGAAGCAAGCTATTCAGCGATGGCAACCTGTCAGAAAGAGATTCGGGAAGCTTCAATCAACAGTTCACACACACCCACTCTTTATCAATAAATTCGGTGGGCGTCTTTCGGTTCGAAGTGTCGGTCGGTTATTAGAAAAACATCTGGTAACTGCAGGGCTTGCCGGACGAGCAAGCCCACATACGCTCAGGCATAGTTTTGCAACCCATTTACTTGACGCTGGTGCAGATATTCGAAGCGTGCAAGAACTTCTGGGACATAAAAGCCTCGTTACGACACAGATTTATACGCATGTCACAACGAGTCGACTTCTTGAAGCTTTTGAAAGTGCACACCCGCGCGCTCAATAGGTATAGCTACACAAGTCCACGCCTTACAGCCCACACAGCGGCCTGCGTCCTGTCACTTACAGATAACTTTCGCAAAATATTCTGGACATGCTCTTTGACCGTTTCCACACTAATGGTAAGAGACTTGGCAATTTCCTTGTTTGAAAGTCCCAATGCTACGTGCCTCAAAACCTGCATTTCTCTTTGGGTCAACGGAACATCCGGGTCGGGTGTCGCGATACGATTTGCCATCGTTGTCGCGACTCTACGTAACTCTCCAGCACGCATTGGCAGTTCCCCGGAAGCAGCTCCTGTGACTGCATCGAGTAGTTCTTGGCGGCTGCAGCCCTTGAGCACGTAGTCGTGAGCTCCGGATGCAACTGCTCTCGCAATATATGTGGGGTTATCAAATGTCGTAAGCATGATGCAACACACCCCTGGAGCATCAGTACGAATTTTTTCCAGTGCTGCAAGGCCGTCTGCCCCTGGAGGCATTCTGACATCAAGCAAGATAACGTCAGGCTTACACCTCTTTGCTAGCTTGACCGCTTCGTCACCGGATTCAGCCTCTGCGACCACTTCCACGTGTGAATTGTCAAGTAGGGATACAAGCCCACACCTGACCACCTCGTGATCATCGGCAATAATTATTTTGATTGGGTCTTCAGTCATCTAAAATACGTATCAACAATGGGACCGAACATTTTCGAGGTCTAACGACATCCATCAGCCTCGTATTTGAAGGGATTACGTAATCCTCAGAATTAATAGCGACTCTCGCTGATATATTTTTACCGTTTCTCAGACGAATCGTGGACATTTCTCCGATTTTACAGTCAATGCTCACCATTTTTGGCGAGTCGGCTGACTGCAGTCTAAGAACAGATTGATTTTCTATATCAAAGTCCTAGTGTTGAGAGCCTGCGGCAGGGAATCTCAACTTTAATATGGTAGCAGTTTATCCAACCTTGCTCTTAGTACGAAATTTTTTATCAAATCCGCATTGCATGAACCCACCATTTGGAGTGAACCGGGCGGGGGGGATAGCCTGGTACAATCCGTCGACCCCTAATGAAAAATATTTCTTCAAAAGGTTCGTCCTGTAAACACACTGCGCAGGACATCATTTTAAAGCGGCAAGAACCTGGTTCAGAAGCACTACTTGAGTTTACCAGTCAGTCAGACACGTTCTCATCGTCTCTCATTATGTCCAGCAATGGTTGAGCACCTTGATTGAGCAACTCTGCCGCAACGTTGTGGCCAAGCAACACAGCACTCTCAGAATCGCCGACCTGTGACGAACAGGTCGCTGTGACTATTTCTATCTTGCCTCGCCTATCAGATAACACACATCCACCGAGAGATAATTCCTTGCCTTGTTCAAACCTTCCCCAACTGCCGATAGGCGCCAAGCATCCACCCGCAAGCGATGATAACAAAGCACGTTCTGCAATCGTTGCAAAGTAGGTCTCAGGGTGATGTATTGGCCTAAGCAATTCTCGAACACGGTGATTTGCAGAGTTGATTTGGATTACCAGAGCACCTTGTGCAACAGCAGGCCAAAAATTTGGTGGACGCAAGACTTCTGAAATCCGTGCCTCGTGGCCAAGTCGCTCAAGGCCAGCAGCAGCAAGAATGACAGCGTCTAGCTCGTCATTTTCAAGACGCTTAAGCCGCGAATCAACATTACCCCTTATTGGAACAACTTTAACATCCGGGCGAATCGCTTGCACCTGAATTCTACGACGTACACTCGCCGTACCAACACGTGCTCCCGTTGGCAGATTCGACAATCCGATGCCTTCTCTGCTTACCAAAACATCAAATGGAGTTGCCCTCGGAGGGACGCACGCGAACTCCAGGCCTGGTGTCATCGCCGTTGGCAGGTCTTTCAGACTATGCACCGCTAGATCAATGCGATCTTCAAGAAGAGCTTTTTCAAGCTCCCGAACAAAAACTCCATCGTTTCCGATTTGTGCAATTGGAACAGTTTGTTGCTGATCTCCACGGGTTGTTAGTATAATTTCTTGTGCATCGAAGCCAAGATTACTTAACTTTTCCCGTACATGTCCTGTTTGAGTTCGGGCGAGCTGACTACCACGGGTTCCTACCCGCAATATCACAGCTGAGGCTTTTCCAGTTTCTCGTTGTTCGCGCTGACTCATTTTTTTCTCAAAAAACCCTTGAGGCCAACCCTATTGCTTGCTGTCATGATTAGTGACTTCATCCGTTCTTGCAAGAACAGCAGCGTAAACAACTGTAGCACCAATCTCCAGCAGGCAGTGTGTTATGGCTGACAATGTGGCTCCTGTCGTTGCAACATCATCCACAACCAGCACTCGTTTGCCCTTGAGTTGATTCCCTCTTACATAAAACATGCCAGCCATATTTACAGTCCGCATCTTGGCTGATAATAACTTCTGGGGACTCTTCACCCTTTTACACCGTATGTCACATCTGTAGGGCACCCTGAGGGACGAAGCAATTTGCTTTGCCATGATATCAGCAGAATTCGTTCCCCTTACCCAGCGCCTCCGCCAGTGCATCGGCACTGGAATGACAGCATCTACTCTCAACTCCTTCATAGATGTCCGCTGACTCACAAGAAGCTTGGAAAGTGCTTCGACAAGGTCTTCGCCGGAGGGTTTTTTCCCGGCGATGACCCCGGCCCGTAAGCCGTCTTTGTAAGTCCCAAGTACAAATATTTGCTGCCACAAAATATTCTTTATACCGAGTTGATCAACAAGCCTTTGACAATGTTCACATGAAGATCCAGAACACTTTGGCAAACCGCAGCGGTCACATCTCGGACTGACGTCTGTGAAGACTGCCACGCAGTTTTCACATAAAGAAAATTTGGCAGTGGGTCTTTCTTCCCCTGTCTCACTTGTAAAAGAGATATTCTCGCCACAGGCCGGACAACTCGCCGGAAAAAAGATTTGTCCCAGCTCAACAAAGTGACAAACTGCCCACCCCTTGCAGTTAGCCCAGATAGATGATGGTCTCCAAAACTTTCTTACCATCGCACATCTCACCAATTAAAACCAAAACACAGAATTGACGCTGACACATAGCCTACCTATCTTTCGGGGACTCGGCATCCTTTAAGGAAATCGATATCCTCGAGAAAACCCGGCTTCCATTCCTTCGGCAACTTATTTCATGCTGATTGATCGCTATTTATTACGAGCGCAGTTCCAAGCATTCTGTATTGTTTTCATAAGCCTTGCCGGCCTTACGTTTGTCATTGACGCATTCACAAACCTTGAAGAGTTTGCACTTCATGCTGAAAAAACAGGTGGCTTAGCCAAGGTCTTGGGTACGTATTACGGCTATCGACTCATTTCTTTTTTCGATGCAACAAGTCCAATTATCTCACTAGCCAGTGGCATGTTCGCGTTATCATGGCTTGAGCGTCATAACGAATTAACGGCGCTTCTGGCGGCCGGTGTTACTCGGTGGCGAATTGCAAAACCAGCAATTTTTTTCACACTCTTTGTTAGTTTTCTCGCGATTGGCAATCGAGAGTTTGTATTACCCTCAATAAGATTCGTAATCTCGCGGAATGCGCAGGATCTAGATGGACAGACTCAAAAAAACTTTGAGGCTCGATATGACCATCAGACTGAAATACTGTTCCGTGGGAAAACCTACCAAGAAGCTTTACGACGCATAGACTCTCCGAGCCTGCTAATGCCACCATTACTTGCTGATTTTGGCCCACAAATAGACGCTGCTGAAGCAATCTGGAGGCCCGAAGCTGCGGAGCATCCTGCAGGATATCTTCTCTCTGGGGTAACAGGACCTCCCGACATTGATTCTCTACCAGCTCTAAAGCTTCAAAATAAAACCATAATTTATACTGCTCAAAACTCACCTTGGCTGAGACCAAACGAATGTTTTGTAACAAGTGGTGTACGTTTTGAGCAAATGATTGGTTCCAGTAACTGGAGCCTTTATTCATCAACCGTCAATCTGATCTATGCAATTTCAAACCCGAGTTTAGGGGTCGGTGCTGAGGTTCCCCTGCGTGTCCATGCTCGTTTTGTTACTCCATTTCTCGATATCTCTCTCGTCTTACTTGGAATACCGCTTGTGCTTGGACCAAGTCGTCGAGGTGTCTTCGTAGCCGTTGGACTCTGCGTTTTAACGACTGTAGTGTTTTTTCTGACAATAATCGGATTTCACGCATTAGCTACGAGTTACATTCTTGGTCCTTCGTTAGCTGCTTGGGCTCCTTTGATGGTAATGGCTCCACTCGCCGCGTGGCGAGCACAGCCGATGTGGGAATAAAAACATGCGACCCATTTTTTTCACGCTCTGTAGATCGCAAGTCGGAAATCTTTCCCGAACCTATTTTTTTAGCCAAACCTTTTTGCTCGACCCGAACCACCCTTTCTGCCGATAATCTCAGAAGAAGAGGCACAAGCCTCTCTTCAGTATCAACGCAGGCGTAATACTGAGACTTTATTTGGCAAAGGAGTGCCTTACTCATGTGGATTAATACCACACGCTTTGGACGCATAGATGTTGATTCAGCAGACCTGCTGACTTTTCAAAGTGGCCTACCGGGTCTCGAGCAATGCCGTGAATGGGCTTTGCTTGCAGACGCCGAGAACGATGCTCTTGGATGGCTCCAATGCACGACACGTGATGACATTGCTATCGCAGTAGTGAGCCCAAGACGCTTTGTCCCCCATTATCAGGTCCGCATACCGAGAAGTGAACTTACACCACTTCGATTACACGACATTTGCCACGCCCAACTTGTGGTAGTCGTCAGTAAAAACAACAAAGGACTTACACTCAATTTGAAAGCTCCAATCGTCATAAACCTTGAAGACCGCACAGGCAGACAAGTTGTTGCGAACGGAGACTTATCTTTGGACCAACAACTAGATCACACCCTAGCCACGCTCAAAAAGAGTGCATAATTCGATGTTAGCTGGACACTTGGAATGACAGCTGGAAATACATCAGGAAGGAACCAACGATGCTCGTACTCTCCAGACAACGTGATGAAAGCATAATGATTGGTGACAACATTGTTGTCACCATCGTAGATATTCGTGGAGATAAAGTACGACTGGGGATTAATGCACCTTCAGAAATCCCTGTACATCGCCAAGAAGTATACGAAGCGATTCAACGAGAAAATATTCGAGCCGCCAATCTGGCACCTGAAGAAACCAGAGATCTTGGCGACCTCACGTCTAAGTAGATAGTCCATGGGCTGGTGTCTCATTGCTCGTATTGACTCAGGATACAAGCGATTCGCTCACACCATCGACGTTACTGCAAAGCGATTGAACCAGCGGATGAAGCCCCAGGAATCTCTATTGTCGGCATTTGAAACGACGACTGCAAATCTGCTAGGGCCTTAGGAAATAATCAGGCTCATTTCCGGAACGCCACTTGATATTACAGCCGATACTAGGGCGTTGTGGCTCAGGTATCGGTTGTGACCCAAGTAACGCATCCATAGCGTTCCGAAGGTCTTCACCGGTAACAGGCACACCGCTATCGGGCCGGCTGTCATCAAGTTGCCCACGATAAACAAGTTTCTTGTTGCTATCAAAAAGATAGAAGTCCGGGGTACAAGCTGCTCCATAGGCTTTTGCAACTTCCTGAGTCTCATCGAATAAATACGCAAAGGGATAACCACGCTGCTCACTTTCATGAACCATTTGTTCCGGTGAGTCTGCTGGGTGTGCCGAAACATCATTCGAATTTATAGCAACCATCCCAATACCCTTTGCCATGTATTCCTGGCCAATCGTAGCCAACTGTTCTGCTACATGTTTGACAAACGGGCAGTGGTTACAAATAAACATCAGAACTGTTCCTCGCTCTCCGGCAACATCCGGAAAAGCAAGCGTTCGTCCATCTGTATTAATCAGTGTGAAATCTTTTGCATTCGTACCAAGTGGAAGCATTGTGCTCGGAGTGCGGACCATCTCATTTTCCTTATAACGAGTTACAGAACTAACGGTGCCAATACGCTATGAACAATCCACCTCGAACAGCCGGCACGCATTGGCCGTAGTTGCGGCTGAAAGAACTTCAAGTGACTCTCCCCGAATGTTTGCCAAACAATGAGCGGTATGTACAACATGAGACGGCTCGTTCCGCTTTCCTCGTAATGGTTCAGGAGACAAGAAGGGGCTATCCGTCTCAATAAGCAAACGGTCGAGTGGCACCGTTTTGGCAACTTGACGAAGTGATTCTGCCGAACGAAATGTCACCATTCCTGCAAAGCCTATAAAAAAACCGAGTTCAATGGCTTCTGCTGCTTCGTCAGTAGTACCTGAAAAAGCGTGCAACACACCAGTCGTTGGACCCTTCTTAACTGCCTTTGCAAGGATATCGAGCACATCACGAATACTATCGCGAGTATGTATTATCAATGGCAGCCCCAGCGACTGTGATAAAGCGATATGGCGTTCAAAAAATAACGTCTGTGATTCTCTTGAGGCGACAGCACGAAACCAGTCTAAGCCAGTCTCTCCTACCGCTACGACTTTCCCTGAACCAATGAGTTTTTGAACACGGTCCCACTCCTCCTCATCAACATCGTCCACATCATTTGGGTGAATGCCAGCCGCACAAAAAACTCCTTCTTCTCTTTCACTTAGACGAATAGCCGCTTCACTATCAGCCGCCCGTGTACCAACGACTGTCATACGCGAAACACCCGCAGCACGAGCGCGGAGAATGACATCCTCTACATCCCCGCCATACCGCATAGGATCCACGTGACAGTGGCTATCAAAGAATTCTAGGTGCGACAAGAGATGGCTGCCTTATGTCATGGGGAACAAATTCGAGGAAACAGCAGGTTTTTTGCAATAGTTGAACTGCATCATTACGACGCAACAACTGCTGGCTTGTTTTTCAGCCGGCCCGCTTCTTGCCGAAGCAACTCAAGGTGACCCTCAACTGATGCAATTACTTCTCGGACAAGTTCTGCTGCTTTATCATCCCCGCTCCCTCTGCGACCAACAATCTCATCTGCTTGATCACGCAGACTAATGAGAGCATTCTTTCTCTTTTCAAGATCAGCGATGAGCATTGGAAGCAGAAAGCCAAGATCAACATCATGCCAGCCCGTGAAAGCCAACGGATAAAATGTTCGTGGGAGCACGAGCTGCTCAGCAACAAGAATTGTTTCGGCTCGATTGATAAAATTCTGATGATCCGAAACAACATCAACTAACGTAAGTTTCAGTTGCTCGTCTCCACGATATGTCCAAATATTCGAATCCGAAAGATATAGTAATGGAGATTGACGGAAGAGTCGTACTAATCGACAAAGAACCGCTTCCTCATTGTGCTTTGAAGTCATATTTCTCAAATCCCAAGAAAGCTAAATCGCGATGGATCCGCAAAGAAAGAAAACTAATCACGAAGCAATGGCACCTGCTAGATGGGCGGCTACGTAAAGCCCTGACCAAAAAACACCAAATACCACCACTGGTATGACGAGACCTGTAATCATTGCCCCAGAAATTGAAACAAAAGAAAATGGTTCCGACACACGGTCTTCTGGCACTGGGTCAAACGTCATTACTTTGAGCACTCGAAGATAGTAGAAGAGGCTTATTACTGTATTAAGACCGCCGATAGCTAACAGACTCAGCATGAGAGGACTCTCGGCACCTGTCGTGATTGCATCGACAAGTGAAGAAAAAACAAGGAATTTCGCAACAAATCCAGCCAGAGGCGGAAGACCTATGAGACTTACAAGAACGACCGCCATTGCAACTACTACGCCAGGATTCACGCGTATCAAACCGGCGTATGCTGAAATCTCTTCGCTTTTCAGTCGATTCCGAAGGAACGCAACAATACCGAAGGCTCCTAAATTCATGAACAGATATGTTGCGAGATAAAACGCAACGGCTGTCACCGCGTCACGTGCTCCCTCTGGGGAAATAGCCAACATTGCTACAGCTGCTGCAACAGCCATCATGAGATATCCTGCATGAGCAATCGTAGAATACGCCAACAAACGTTTCATGTTGGTTTGTCCGTAGGCAGCTAAATTGCCAAATGTGCAGGTGACCGCAGCTAAAAGACCAATGACATAAACAACAAAGTGTCGAGAATCTGCAAGTGCGGCAACGTTTCCAGAGATGCCAACAGCAGCACCACTTGCCGGCATTGAGAAGGCAAAAGCCACCCGTACCAACAACGCGATCGCAGCCGCTTTACTCGCCACTGATAGAAAAGCTCCTACCTCAGCGGCTGCACCTTCAAAAACATCCGGACACCAGAAATGAAAAGGCACAGCAGAGAGCTTGAATGCCAAACCGACTGAAAGCATGAGCCCACCTAAGCAAAGCACCATCGTACTTCCACTCGTGCCACCCGCCGCAAGAACTCGGGAAATTTCATAGGAAATGTCCGGCAAGACAAGCGTTCCGAGTACTCCGGAAATCAAGCTAATCCCATAAAGCATAACACCAGCAGTGCCAGCACCGTATACGGCATACTTTAACGCCGCTTCAGAACTTGCAGGTCTGCCTTTGAGCATCCCCGCTAATACGTATGAGGGAACACTTGCCATTTCCACTGCCATGAAAACCATGAGCAGATTGTTGGCTGAAACCATGAGACACATGCCAAGTGAGCTTCCAAGTACAAGAGAATAGAAGTCGGCTCCATCTTCTCTGTCAGGAATTCCTGACAGTTTTGTCATCGCAATATAGAGAATCAAAAAACCAGCCAACACGAGACGAAGAAATGCGGTGAAGGAATCAAAGACGAGAAGTCCGCCGAATAATTCCTGCCGTATCGCAGACGTCGAAAGCATCGATTCTCCAACTTGGCTTTCAATGCCAATGAAATCTACGTAGGCAAACCATGCCGCAAAACACACGCCACCTAGAGCAATCCCACCAGAGTCTACATATCTCAACAAAGGCAACATTCTGCACAGCAACAGCAGAACAATTGTTGCAACAAAACATAATTCAGGCCGAAAAAGAGGTACTGAAATACCTACAGTATCGACAAAGAGCTCATTCAGCAGTGTGCCAGCGTTCAACTCAGGGGTCACCAAAAGTTCCTTTCCTTCAACATAGTTTTCGGACGTATTGATTCAGTCCTGAGACCAACGCAAGGCAATTTCATCATTCGTACTTTGAGCACGAGCCACCACATCATTACCATCTGACACTTCCTGATCAGCCTTGGCGACAATCATTTTGCGAGCACCGTCGTGCACATCTCGCGTCCAACTCGCAAGAGTTTCGACTTGCTGATTTACAGAAGGGGTCACGTATTGAAAAAGCGTTTGAGGAGCTACCCCAAAAAGAATTGCTAAAAAGACAAGTGGTGTAGCAATTGATAATTCACGCGGAGTAATGGGCTTCAGCGCGTCTTCATGAGGACCACGATACTCTGCTCCAAGATAAACTCTCTGTATAGCCCATAAGATATACGCCGCTGTAAGAATTACCGTGAATGCTGAAATGACAGCAAGCGTTCTGCTGTAATTCCAGCTTGCGAGAGTCACTAAAACTTCACCAATAAATCCACAGAGTCCGGGCAACCCAAGCCCGGCAAAAAAGATAGCAATTGCGAGCCCGCTGTATACAGGCATCTTACTGAAAATTCCACCAAACTCATTAAGGTTCCTGTGATGAACACGGTCGTAGAGCACGCCCACCATAAAGAACATGCCCGCAGAACTTATGCCGTGAGCAAGCATTTGAAACATCGCTCCATTCACGCCCTGAGCCCAGAAGTCCCAACGATACTCTTGGCCTGCGACAGCACTCCAGACACCAAGACCAAGCATGACATACCCCATATGGCTCACCGAACTGTACGCAACCATCCTCTTGAAGTCAGTTTGCGCAAGAGCGGCAAAGGCGCCGTACACCATAGAGACAACACCTACGCCACAAACCAACCACGCCAAAGACAAGCCTGCACCAGGACAAATTGGATAGCAGATACGCAGAATTCCGTACCCACCGAGCTTCAATAAGACGCCTGCCAAGATCATCGATATCGGCGTTGGAGCTTCAACATGCGCATCAGGTAGCCATGTGTGCACTGGCACAACCGGGACTTTGATTACAAAACCGATCAACAGTAGTAAGAAAGCCCATGTTTCAAGGCTCATTCCCAGCCAGATTGTTGTTGCTGCAAAAGGAGAGTTTGGCAACTGCCCAACCGCAGCCAAAGCCATTAAGTTGAACGTGTGTATGGCATTCTCTGCAGACCGTATCGATGAAATCTCCTGTGCTGAAGTTGCAGGCTGCACGACGTGTGTTGCGACAAGCTGTTCATCCGAAAGCAACCGGACGTCACTTGTGAAATAAAGCATTAGAATTGCTATAAGCATGAGCACGCTACCGAGTAACGTGTAAAGGAAAAACTTAATAGCCGCATACTCACGTCTCGGCCCGCCCCAGACACCAATCAGGAAATACATGGGCAGGAGCATGACTTCCCAAAAAACATAAAACAGAAAGAAGTCGAGTGAAACGAAGACACCAAGCATGCCGGTTTCAAGCAGGAGGAATAGTACATGATATGCCTTCACGTGCTTCTTAATTGGCCAACTCGCCCCAATTGCCAACATTGAAATAAACGTTGTCAAAACTACGAGGGGTAAGCTTATTCCATCAACACCCAGCAGGTACTCAATCCCAAAGGACTCAATCCAAGGAAGTTTCACAACGCTCTGCATTTCTGGCTGCCCGACCACAAACTGGCCCGGTCCTACAGCGCCGAAAAACTGTGGGACAGCAACCCACAACGACAGCAGAAAAACAATAGCTGTTGTCCCAAAGGTAATCCACCGAATTATTTCCTCACGAGCCTTGGGGAAAATCGGCAGAGATAAACATGCCGCTACGATCGCAGGCAAAAATACAATAAGAGTAAGCGGCCAGAAGGCGGGGTTCTCAGCGGGTGCCATGAGTTATTCCATGAACGGCGGGGGGAAATTTAACCAGCAAGTGAAGTCCTGAACAAAAGCGTTGCAAGAACAAAAATTGCGACGGTACCAACAACAATAAACATCACATATTGCCGGAGACTACCTGTTTGCATGCGCTTCAATTCAAGCCCAGCCTTCCAAGTAGACCTACCAGCAAAATTCACTATGCCATCAACAACGACTCGATCAAACCATGCGTCCACGCTGGCGATACGCTTGGCTGTCCATGCAAGTGAATTTATAAATCGATCGATAACCTGAGTATCAATAGCGCTTACGAACCGAGCCGCCCAAAGCGTAGGAAGCACGAAAACTGCATGATAAAGTTCATCGACATACCACCGATGAACCAAAAAGGTGTAGATCGGGCGAGCAGCGTGAGCAACTGCAACCGGTGAAATCAGTGGTTTAAAATACATGGCAGCCGCGAGGAGCACACCAGCAAGTGCTGTTGCAAACGCCGTGAGCGTTGCCGTCACATGTATCGCACCAACATGACTTTCGTGCTCCGCAGGCACTGTTATGTTTCCAAAAATACCTGCCGTCGTTATGGTTTCCGCGGTGCCTGCCGGACGCGACTGCTCGAGTAGACTTTCAACGCCAAGGCCGCCTGGCAGCGACCAGCCCGCAACGACAGCAAAAACGGCTAATGCAACAAGAGGAGCAGTCATCACCCGGGGTGACTCGTGCGCATGCTTAAAAACATGTTCATCGCGTGGCGAACCAGCAAACGTCATAAACCAAAGACGAAACATGTAAAAGGCAGTAATGAATGCACCGCCAGCAACAGCTACATAGAGAATTGAGTGCTGGGGATTTGTTTTGGAGAAGAGTAGAGCTTGGGCAAGAATTGCATCTTTCGAATAATAGCCGCTGAGACCCACGACAAACGGAATTCCTGCACCAATGATTGCAAGGCACCCAACAAGCATGGTCCATCCTGTATACGGCATGACTTTTAATAGCCCGCCCATCTTCCGCATGTCATTTGTATGGCAGGCATGAATGACCGATCCCGAACAAAGGAAAAGAAGACTTTTGAAAAATGCATGAGTAATCAGGTGGAATAAACCAGCAACCCATCCGCCAACGCCCAACGCGAGCATCATATAACCAAGTTGACTCACTGTGGAATAAGCAAGCACACGCTTAATGTCAGTGGCAGTCACGGCAATTGTTGCTGCGATAAACAAAGTCAAACCACCGGTATACGCTATGACAAGCAAAACATCCGGAGTGAGCACTGGAAAGAAACGTCCAACTAGGTAGACACCTGCAGCCACCATCGTTGCGGAGTGCACGAGTGCTGAAACAGGAGTAGGTCCCTCCATTGCATCTGGCAACCAGACAAAGAGTGGGACCTGTGCACTCTTGCCGACACAACCACAGAAAATTCCAATTCCTGCAACAAACAGAAGCCATTTGCCGTACCCCTGCTCACGCCATTCTGGCAAGGCAGAAGCAACTTCACGATGCAATTCACTTGAAGTGGGTTGGGTAGCAGCGATTTTAACAATCTGATCAGCCGCAGAGAATGCGACTAACCCATCCGGAACCTGCTGAACATAACGGCCTTTCGCGGGACGCACCAACTCGAATAAACCTGATTGTCTCTCACCTGTCGAAGGATTTACGCTGTCACCAAAGTGCAAGGTTCCTAGCCCACCCCAGAGCGCCATAAGCCCAATAAGCATCCCAAAATCGCCAACACGATTCACAATAAATGCTTTATTTGCAGCCGTTGATGCCGAATGTCGTTCGAAGTAGAAACCAATAAGAAACCAGGAGCAGATACCAACGAGTTCCCAGAATATGAAAACCATTGCAAGATTGCCGGCAATGACTATCCCCAACATGGAAAAACAGAATAGGGACAGAGCTTGAAAAAAACGATGAAAACGTCCCGGCCTACAAAATGATCCGCCTTCGGTCAGCTGAACTTCAGAATCGGTTACGTCATGAAGTTCATCATGCATGTAGCCAGCGGCATAAACATGTATGCACGTTGCGATAAAAGTCACCAAAGCGAACATCAAAACCGTAATTGAGTCGATGTACCAGCCAATCGACAACCGAAGAGAGCCACCGGCATACAGTGTGTACCAGTCTCCAGAGTACGCGAGTGGTGTACTGTTTTCTCCATGATCACCACCATGACTACTTGCATCGCCCGTGACATCACTACTCGCAGGCGATCGATACGACGTGGGCCAGATATTGACTGATTGCCCGGCATCACTCGCGTGGACGGCAGCGTGGTCCCCATCATGATGCTCTGACCGAACTGGATGCAGTGACCACAAAACTAAAGCAATAAGAGACAGAAGTAACGAAGCACCAATTGCTGACGTCGCTACAGTAGCCGCACCCTTTCCATGGGCACCCATACGAGGGCCAAAAAACAGGATCGCCACAAATGACGCCAGTGGAATCAGCCAAGCAATTCCGAGCAAAATTGGAAAGAGATATGCGGCAGTGCTGTACATGCTTTTACTTCGTGATACCCATTATCCGTGCAAGTCATCCGCGCGATCAACGTCGACCGTCGCATGGTTGTTATAAAAATTGAGCGTAATCGCCAATGCGACAGCTGCTTCAGCTGCTGCTAACAAAATAACAAACAGCGCCATCACCTCGCCATCAAGCCCAAGTGGCGATTTACCATCAGCAGCAAGATAGTTCGAACCGAAGGCAACAAAGTTGAGATTTGCACCGTTCAAAACAAGTTCTATGCCCATAAGTACGCCGAGAGCATTCCGCTTTACTGCCATGCAAACAACACCACAGCTAAACAGTATCGCGCCAACTACGAGATAATGAGAAACACTCGCAACTCCTAGCAAAGCAATTATCATTCGGAGCCTCCGGAAAGAATCGTAGTGGAGCTATTGCCTGAGGATCTTGGTTCTACTGAATCTACCGACGCAACCAAATCGACCGGGCGTGGAACTCGTCGGCGTTTTGCCCTCGCTAAATATGCGGCCCCAATCAGAACTACCAAAAGATGCACTGAGACAATTTCAAATGGAAGAAGATAACCACTCTTAGGCGCCAACAAACCTTCTTCGGCATGTTGATCGACACGGACCCCGACAAGCGCCATACCAAGTGGTGTCGCGGTAGGCGCGGAAACCATCCCTTGTCCAGGTTTCTGCCAAGACTCAATCGAGAATGCAGCCTGCACAAGAACTGCGAGAAGAGCTGCGGCAAGAATACTAGCAATCACTCGATCGCCTGCCGGCGTCCGAAGTGAAACCAACTGCGTTTGGGCCGTCAGCATAACGCCGAAAACGAGGAGCACTAATGTTCCTCCAACGTAAATCATTAATTGCATTGCACCGACGAACTCAGCACCCGCCAGAAAAAAGAGCCCTGCCGTAGCACCCAAGGAAAGAACCAGATGCAGTGCCATACGAACGACGTTATCCGACAGCACGACCATCAGAGCGGCAACGCAAGCGATCGCCGCAAAGAGTAAAAAGAAAAATCCGTGCCAATCTATAGATGCAAAAAGACTTACTGAGATACCGAAAGAAGCTTGATTCATCGCGACACCTCAAAAACATGACGCGATAACGTTTTCACACTTAACGATTCTTCATCAGCTGACTCTTTGCGATAGCTTTGCTCAAGCCATCCTTCACGGACACCAGCTGCGGCACGGAAGCTTCCTGCAACAAGCCCGCCGGGCAGGAATAACTGCCACAGCATGACACCGAGGAACATGGCGGCCGCTATCGGCGTACAG
>Ga0233432_10001018_pt1 | contig 27219 bp, 41 predicted proteins | sample SI_122_August201_6_FD_179870 | JGI IMG/M metagenome (GOLD analysis project Ga0233432, IMG submission 179870) | Seawater microbial communities from Saanich Inlet, British Columbia, Canada - SI_122_August2016_10_MG | ecosystem: Environmental > Aquatic > Marine > Inlet | place: Canada: British... | reverse complement strand
TGAAGTGGAGGAAGTATAATGAAGATTGGTGCAGATGATCTAATCAACCAAATCGCAGATACACTCTGTGAGGTTGATGTAGACTTCCTATGTGAAGTTGCCAACAAGGTGCTTGCTGCTCGTCATACACCCGCTGGCGAAGATGAACATGGTTACGATCTAATTCAACAGGAGACTGTGTAATGTATCTAGTCAAAGAATATCTCACCGGCAAGACCGTTGCTATAACAAGTCGCAAAAAAGATGCACTGGCTATGATCCAAGTGCGAACCAGAGCAGATGAACCTGCTCTCATCATTGAGGAAACATCATGCTGAAATTCTCACCTGCTCAACAACAGAAAATCATGTATCGTCTACGCTGTGTCGCAGAGAAAGATCCCAGCGATACAGTTGCCAATGCTGCCAGTCAGCTTGCATACGAACTAGAAGCTGCAAGTCGCATCAATCGTCTAACTGATGTAGACAAAGATTTGATCCGATATGCACATCGTTGCAACTATACTCCTACTAGAGGTAGAGTGTAAGAAAAAGGTTGACAGTATACGGCACATGTCGTATACTGTATGTACATTAACAAACATAGAGGGCACTATGAAAAACTTACAGCACTACATTGATAACCGCAACAGCTGGAACAGCTTCTTCCCTGGTTCAACCACAATCACATTCCCACTGGATCAGAAGACAGTAGATGATCTAGCACGTAGCCTAGACGGCGACTTGAGCCCTGAGAACCTACACTGCGATGGTGAGATCTCAGCTACACAAGCACAGAACAAGTACAACTACTATGGCAGAGTGATCAAGGACTTGGATCGTTACTGTGTGAACCAGTCACTGACAATGCCAAAAATCTACGAATATTATTAATAAACTGGTTGACAGTATACGGCACATGTCGTATACTGTTTGTACAAGTTAAACATATATGAGGGCATCATAACATGACTACTATTAATACTTCAACTGTCGACATCAACGAATACACTGTAGAAGACATCAAGCGTATCAACGCTGCCGCAATGCAACACGCAGCTGACGCAGCTCAAGCACACATTGATGAGTATGGTGAGCAATGGTACTGTGGCTTTGCTTGGGTCAACATCTGGGGCATCAAAGGCAATACCAAACTAGGTCGTCGTATGAAGGCAGCAGGCTTCATCAAAGACTACACTGGAAGCTACAGCATATGGAACCCAAGTGGACTAGGTACACAATGCATGAGCACCAAGGAAGCAGGCGCACAGGCAGCAGCCAAGGTGTTCAAAGCAGCAGGCTTCAAGTGTAGTGCAGGCTCACGTGCAGACTAATAGCGCACTAGGGCGCTGTTGAGTTACGTAAGGTAACAGACTATCCTAGACTACAAACAGAGTGGGAGGCATATAGAAATATATGTCTCCTTTTTCATTACTGAACATAAGAAAAAAATAAAAAAAATAAAAAAAATATTTTCTCGGGGGGTAGGCGTATAAAAATATTTTTGTTTATAAACAAGCACTTAGCTTAATGGGGTGTAGAAAAGACCACCCGGAAAGCATAAGTACTTCCCTATAATTTTTTGCGCAGCAAATTTTTTACCCTGCAGGACCCATTTCGCCACAGTTAAATACACTATGCGAGCTTATGTGGTAAAACCAGTTCCTGTACCAGTACAAGCACAGTTGCGTGTGTATCTTGGACACAACAACTATCGTTTTGTATTTTACACCTATGGCACCACTAGAGTACACTCACCGCACTATGGTTTATACATATGGGATCGTGTTCCACTGTTGGCAGAACTATACATCAGCGAATACATAGTAACTGCCATTGATTAATCCTCGTCACTGCGAACTGCGTAGCTTGTGAGCTATAGAGCGCAGCGAGATACTCAAGGTTAAATACTGTATGAACCAATACTTTGTAAAAATACATCGTACAGAGCTGGATCCATTCAATTATCCATATCTTGGAAAGGTACAGTATTTCAAGGTAGAGCTAATGCATCATGGTTTTCAATTGGTAGAACATCCAGACTATCCAGGACCGTATAGGGCACGGTTTATAGCGTTGCATTCAAGCAGCAGCAAAATAACTTATGTAGCACTAAAATACACTCATATAAATTTTGAGTATAAATACCTTTGATGCACAGTGCTTACTCACAGTCTGGACAACCTCATAGGATAGCATATAACAGCTATCATTCAGCAGATTAGCTGATACACTGTGCAACTACACATTTCATACAGTACATCACCTATAGCTTGGGAAGCATCAACAGCTGGTTGGGTGTTGCACCTTTATCTTCATCATCGCGTACATTGTTATCAAAGTAGTGATTGCACCATTGAATTTGAGAGTGCAAAGGATAGAAATTTTGCTGCTCTAGTTATCACTGATGTTGTTAAAATGGTGTAAAATGCTTCTACGCTTCATACGGGGTAGTATGGCGTGTCGTTTGCTACCGTACGACACGGTTGTGTAAAAATTTTTCTTATATACATGTATAGTAGTGTGATACTGATATGTAAAATTTTTGCCGCAAGCTGCTACGCAGCATTAGGCTTTTTTGCGCAGAACCGCAAGCGGCTTTCGGGTACTAGCGATGACGCAACATAAATAGATGCATGAAAAAATTATTAATTTTAAGTTCATTGCTTGTTGCTGGTTGTAATATGAAGCCAGCAGAATCCAGCAACAGTGTGGTCACAGCACAACCTTATTTGGGTCTAGAAGAACGTGTACACAGAGACCAACTACGAGAACTATTGGATGTAGATCCTCTACGCACAGAATGGTGTGCTGCATTTGTCAACAGTGTATTAGAGTTAGATAGCATACCCAATCTAAACGATCAAACCAAGTATCCTCCACTTATGGCAAGAAGTTTTTTATATTGGGGCGAGCGTGTAGAACTTGAAGATATACAACGTGGTGATGTTGTGATATTTCCAAGAGGCAAACAAGGATGGCAAGGGCATGTTGGATTCTATGTTGATACACAGATGCACAACGGTAGAGAGTATTGGATTGTACTAGGTGGCAATCAAAACAACGAAGTAAGATATGACTTTTATTCGCCCAGTCGTGTCATTGGTGTACGTAGACATCCTCTATCGCCAACTGGTTTATTCAGTTCCAAGATTGCTGAGAAATCCTCTTAGTGCTGTACTGTCTGCTTCTGCACGGATCTTACCTACAGTTGCACCGTTGCTAGGATCTTCTTTTTCAACAACTGTGCCACTGTTTCGTTTCAAATTGTTGAGTATGCTGCTGTTGTTGGATGTACCAGTAGAGTTGTAGTTGTTGTCATCTTCGTCTTCGCCTAAGTCTCTAATGCGCAAACTGTCTACATCAAACTCCAAGTCAATCTTTTGTCCAACGCCACTACTACTACGTGTCTTCATCAACTGTATTTGATAGCGTCCACGCTCACGCATTGCTCTACTTGTAAAGATACCAATCAAGTTGTCTGCTGTGTTGATCTTACTAATACCACCTGATATGTGCGAGTGATCAAACTCAATTTCTTCCACAGCACCACGATTCAACTGCGATGCTGTAACAAAGATAGTGTTGAGCTCCATAGCCAAGTTGCGTAGTTCTTCACTTACATACTTGTCTTTGACAAACAAGTTTTCTGCACTAATCTTAACAGCATTTGGATGCATAAGATCCAAGTAGTCAATCAACAATACATCAATCTTCTTGCCTGTTTTGATCTCGTATTCTTTCAAGTATGCTCTAACATCATTGCTGTTCTTGCCTGTGGGCATATACTTGACTTGGAACGCACCTGACTTCTTGCCAATAATCTTAACCTTCATTTCAACATCGTCAATGCTTTTGAACACATCACGACTTGGAATCTCAGTTGTCATACTATCTACACGCATACTAACCAACGCTTCACTAAGCTCAAATGTCAAGTACATAACATTCAATCCTTGCAAACACCAGTTCACACCCATATTAGCCAAGAACAAACTCTTACCACTACCACTACCACCTGCAAAGATGTTAAGTTCGCCTCTGTTGAATCCGCCAAACAGTTTCTTGTCTAGTGCCGGCCAGCCTGTGCTGATCTGTCCGTTTTTGTCTTTGATGCTTTCTAGTCTGCCTCTAGGATCCGCAAAGTAATCTGTACCCAAGTCTTTTTGCAGTCCAATCTGTACAGCCTGCTTGACCAAGTCTTCACATGCACCATACTCACCGTTCTCCAACAAGTCAGCACTCTTTAGAATAGCTGCTTCAAGTGCTTTGTGTTTGCTGAATGTTTCAAAGTCTTGCAACAACCAGTCATAGTGATTCTCAGCAAGTTGCCCAGGATCTTTCAAGTTGCTATCTGTCGCTGCATTTACAATATCAAACGTAGGCAATGCATTGTGTTCGTCTACATAGTTCTTGATAAACTTTGCAGGCTCAACCAACCTTCTATCAAATGTATCTGGCTCAAAAACACCCTGACAGCGCACAAAACTTTCTGCGTCCGTCATAAACATCTCTAGATATACTTTTTGTATATCATAACCATAATCCGTGTTTTGTCTAGTTGCCATTCTTTGCTTCCGTGATATGAGATTGCGCTTTTACTTGTCCACATGTCTTACAATAATTTATTATAACATAAAACTTGTGATTGTCAACTTCTATTATTTCTCGATGTTCTGTTTGTATTACGTTGTTGCAGCAGCCGTACATACTTTCACTCCATAGTGTGCTTCAAACTCTTGTGCTTCTTCTATTGTGTTTACAATAGGTTTGCCTTTGATGTTTAGGCTTGTGTTCAACAATATAGGACACCCTGTCTCTTCGTGCCAACGTTCTAGCAATTTTCTAAAGCCCACGCTTTGATTTTTAGAAACTGTCTGTACCCTAGAGGTGCCGTCCCCGTGGATGATTGCAGGTAATCCAGGATCCGTGCAAGTTGAAGTGTATTGCATGAAGGGGCTGACATATCCGTCGAAATAGGTAGCTGCATGTTCCTCCAATACTGCTGGCGCAAAAGGTCTAAACTTCTGTCTTCGCTTGATGGCATTGACTCTATCTTTGATATCGGCGCCGCGGGGGTCTGCAAGGAGGGAGCGGTGTCCAAAAGCTCTAGGTCCAAACTCAGCACGGCCATTGGCAACACCAACAATGCCAGTAGTAAGTAATTCCTGTAGTGCTTCTTCAACTGGATATTCTCCTTCTATTTCATAACCGGTGTACACATGCGGCATAGACATAAATTCTTTTTTGTGTGCTAGTACAGCGCCTATAGCTGATCCAGCATCACCTGGGTTAGGCATAATGTACATGTTGTTCCAGTCACTCTTAATGCTGCCGTTGGCACTGCAATTTAAAGCACACCCGCCCATTAAAACCAAGTTACCCGATGGCGATTTCCATCTAGCCCAGTTACTTATATACTTGAGTAGGTATGAATATACTGCCTGTACCGATGCGGCTATGTCAAAATAGTCTTGTTCTGTGGTAAGGTCTGGTCTCCACCACATACACCCCCTATGTAAATTATGACGTAACTTCACTGTGGGTGTGTTGAAAAATATTTGTTTAAAGGTATCATCGTCAAGGGGGTGGAAAAAATCATGTAGTATTTCGTTGAAGAACCTTAGGGGGTCGCCGTATGCTGCCATACCCATGAGGATGTATTCGTCCTCTTGTGGCTTTAGTCCTAGTCTTTGCGTGAACGCGGAGTACCATAATCCCACGGAATGTGGGTACTGCTGGCTGTATATCTTCTTGATTCCTTTTTCTCCGTCGGCGTTCCAAATAGTGAGTGTATCAAACTCTCCAATACTGTCAATACAAACAACAGTGGCTTCTCTAAAAGGACTAGTATAAAAACCGGCAGCAGCATGGGCAAGGTGATGATCAGTATAGCGAATAGGAGCAGATATACCATACTGTCGAAGATAACGACTAATATTGTTTTCCCTAAAGTTGAATCCTTGCCCTGCTCGAAGTTGTCTAAGGCTTTTGACAAAGGGTCTTTCGTACCAAATAATTTCATCAGGTTCTCCCCATTTTTTTGCATACTCTATTAATTTATCATTTAAATGCGCATCATTTTTTACACCACTGAATCGTTCACTGTGGCTTGCAAACTCTAAACCGTCATCTGTAAATACTGCTAGAGCAGCATCATGACTGTTTGCACTAATGCCCCATGTTATCATAATATTCTACACTTCAATGTCTATAAACTCGCCTTCTGTATATGCAACCGGAATTTCATTTCCGTAAGCATCATATCTTGCTTTTGCTTGATCTCTTAGTACTTGGATTTCTTTCATACGTTCTTCAACTTGTCGAGTTTGATCTAATTTAAGATCTGAACGTGTTGCTGCTTCTACAACCCTAATACGTTCTTTTTCCATAGGAGGTTTAATGTGTTCACTGTTAGGATACACATTAGGATGTCCGTACTGACCTGCTTGTACTGCTTGTTTAATTTCACTCATTTGTAAATAAACGGATCACGTTTTTTAATTTCTGCTAATTTCTTTTTAAACTCTTGTTCTTCTTTGTACCAGTTGTATGGCCATGTAATCCATGACCAGATATATTTAAGTATTTTCATATACTGTCTCCATATTTTCTATAAACTCATCTCTCCATTTACAATTTATATTGTTTGATTGTAATATAGTATAGTTCTGTTTTAGAGCCTTTTCTTTTTTAAATTTCCAATCTATAATTTGCGTATTGGTCATTGCATTGAGTTTTTTACAAGTTATATCAACTGCGTTTAATGCTTCTGTGTATCGACGATCAATTACATGTTTGTCCCATGTCTCTTCTAATCCAAATACACTATACAAAGTATCATATCCCAGTTGAGATAAATGTTTTGATGTATCATTAATACTTAGCACAATTGTAGGAATAAATCTTGCATATGGTTTCCAAGTCTTTTCGCTTAACAATTTATTATTGTAGCCTGGTTCGATATAGGTTTCCAATGCAATGTGAAATGCACTAGCATCTAATATTGCATAATCTTTTTTCAAGTATTGCTGATTGTTTACCCATCCATGATTTTTACTCGGATCAGGATCTCTATCTACTGTCCTTGGAGTAGTAGCAGCCCAACGTTTTGTATGAAAATTGCTTTCTCCTAACTCAACTAATTGTTGTTGTGTAGTAAAATTTACACGAGGATTGCTTATCATTGCATATTGATCTAATTTAGATTTAAATAATTTATAGTGCCACCAGTGTCTATGTATTTTATCTTGTCCATTTAGACTGCTGAATAAAGCACGTTCTTTATCAAATGTTTTTATTGTGTTGTTGACAGTCTCTTCAAATGCTTTATCAACATCATCTACAGCAATTCCGTATGACCAAAAGTGTTCACTGTATACTCTAAACCCAGGACTATATCTTCTATCGTTTACATTGCTACTAAGATACCAAAAGTAATCAGGATCTATTCTATAACGTTTTATATTGTGTCTAATTGTTTCCCAAAATAATATTTCGTTGATAGGATCAAATGCTTCTTGTGCATTATCGAATATTAATACAAGTTCTTTACGTTGCATCATTTTAATATATTTCAACGGAATATAACGTATAAAATCTATATAATGATGTTTTTTAGACCAGTTCCATGTATGTTTATCGTATATTGGTTTAATTGCTAGATACTTCACATTAGGAAGTTTGCCCTTGCTATTAATATAGTTTACTAATATATCAAGTCCGTATGTCGTGCGCATTTTACCAACGCACTGTTGAATTGTGTTATTTTTATATACTACATTCTTGTTTACTGGAAACACTTCTTTGCCCTTAGTCTAATTTTTAATGGAGAACTTTCTGCTGCATTAGCAATACTATACAATGTATATAGCCTTCCGTATTTTGCAACAGCATCACCTACATCGTTAATACTGTCATCCCACTCTGGCAAACTAACACTCCAGCCTCTTTCTATTGCCTGTTCTACAAGTTTACTACCTGCTTTATCTCGATCAGGAACAACAATTATTTCTTTTTGCAATCTATCAAGTAGTAATGCTTGTTGATCATTTATTTCGCTACCTCCTAACGCACACCCGTCTATGTGTATAGCATCTATTTGACCTTCGCATAAAATACAAAATATCTTATTATGATTTTGTTCATCTAATCCATAAACAAATCCAGGCTGTGTTTCTGTGAGATACTTGGGCTTCTTGTCTTCTGTAATGGTTCTAGCAGTCCAACCTACAATACGTTTCTCATAATAAAATGGAACAATAAGCCTGTCGCGGTATCCTAAGCTAGGGCTCCAATAGTAATCTGTATCATCTAAGTTTAGTTGTCTTGTAGACATATACTCTAGTATAGCCATACTAAACTTGTTGAAGTCTTTTATATCTGTGATCTTTACAGCATCCGGCGGCAGTGGTACAGTTTCAAACGTAGGCAGTTCTATCTTGCGCTCTGCAACCTCTACACCTTCGTTTATACGCATCACATCAAACGTCAGCTTCGTTATTGTATCGTCACTACAGTTGAGCCACTGTAGCAGCTTACGTAGCTTGTGTGATACCGGTCTGCCCGGTTGCCAGCTTGCTTTGTATCCGCAGTTGAAGCAGTGATAGCTAACTGTATCACCTTCTGAAATAAGTCCGCCACGCCCACGCTTGTCCATTGTGTTACCTGTGTGATGACAACAGGGTGCATTGAAGCTAGTCCAACCACTAGGAGTAGTCTTACGCTTGCCAGGCAGGTGTGCTGTGATTGTGTCGGATACAATACTCATGCTATTATTATAGCATCATTGTATCTTTTGTCAATCAGTTTCTAACAAGTATCTTTGAAATCTTGTCTGTAGGATCATCACTAGCAACAAATCTAATATAGTTAAACACGCCAGTAAAATTAACAGGCGTTGGTTCTGTTTCGCTTCCTGTAAGAGTTACAGTACTGATATCTGCCCAGTTGTTGTCGCTTACAATTTGATTGTCTAATGTTGCTTGTACTTTTATTGTGCCAGCATATGAATCTGAATATATTGCAGCGGTATGTAATGCTTCGTTGCCATTAATACCAGGCTGTGCATCTATAGCTTCTGTGATAAGATTAGTAAACGAATTTACACTGTAGGTTGCACTAGGTCCTGGAAATGTATTATCGTCTACATAAATTACACCACTAGACTGAAAATCAGTGTTTGCATATGTTAATGTTTTTGAGTTATCTGATTTAACAAGATATACACCATAACTTAGATACTGACTTTTTATATTCAATAAATCGTTTTCATTTATAGTAATGCTAAACATACCTTTTTTGAAATAGCTTTGGAAAGTTAAAACAGTACCTGATGTAACAACTCCTCTAGACGCTTTGTTAATTGTTACAGTTGTATCAGTTACTTGGCTGACTATAGTTTTGTCTTTTATATTGTTACCTGATACAGTTTGCCCTACTTCTATACCTGCGGTGCTAGTAAGTGTAATTGTAGTTGTATTGCTACTAGAATCAGCTGGCATTGTTTTTGTAGTTACATCGTCTAGCACTGTGCCATCTTTCTCAACTACCATAGTTTGATTTTCATCAAATGCAATAAACTTTGGTGTGTAGTCTATTAAACTTTGAGGTTTTTGATCTTGATTTCTAACTTCGAATTCGATGGTATTATCTATACCTTTTGTAATTTCTACTTGTTTTTTATACACTGATCTATACTCCGTAACATAACCGGATAAGTTTGCTTCTAATTGTACTCTATTTTTTAATAAATATGCGAAGTTTTTTTGCATCACGGTTTCCTTTTGTATAAGTATTTATGGTATGTTATTAAAGAATATAGAACAAAATTATCCTTTTATTAGTGTTGTTGCTTACGGGCAGAACGAATATGTTGGCATAATTGCAAATCAAGACAGCAGTGTCACAAGTATGTATGTATTTACAAGGTTAAAAACTGACGAGCACAAAAAAGCATTTTTAGAATTTGGAGAAATTTGGTGGTGGGAATCAAACAGGATGATTCCAATTAACATATTCCTAAAAAAAGAAATTGGAATATTAAACTATAGTTTAGTAACAATGAACACTAAAGATGTAAGAGTAAGTTTAGGACCTTGTGTAAATTTGAATAATATGAATATAAAACGAGTTAAACGTAAAAGTATTCAAGTTATGCGGAAGAAGTAAGTCCTTCACAAATTAAATTCATGTGTACTATTACACTCATAGAATATGCAAATGCATGTGCTTTTTTAAAGAAGTAACTGCCGTCTTCAGGCTTCTTCCAAACTTCTTTGAATATCGTTTGCCATGTTTCGTTGGCAAGATGCCTCTTCGCAGGCCGAATTATTGCTAGTGTCGCTGCCAACTGTTCTACCGAAGTAGGTTTCAATTGCTGCAATAGTTCGCTGTGTCCGTTTAGATGAAATACTTGATCTGAAAAGTCTTTGTGTTCCAGTAGTTGCCATAAGGGTTCCTTCTCCATTAGTGTGTTTAAGTGTGTTTCGTTTGTAACGTCTTTGTATATGCTTACATTAAGAAAATCTAATTTAAAGTATCCACGCTCTTCTGCGGTTTTGTAATCAACAGTTGACAGATTATCGATAGGGTTGTGCGGACATTCAGTTACATACACCCCAGTGTTGTGTTTTTTATCTGTGTCTAGCTTTGCAACTCTGTGCTTAATTTGAGAAAGTAGTATCTCTCTATCTGCAAAGTCGATATCAATATCAGGCATCTGTTCTCTTCCAGTGGTATTCACCGTTTTCATCCGGTACTTGTCCAGTATACTCGATTCCAGTTTCCATGTCAACCAGTTTCCATTTAGGAGGACACTTGGTATGTACGACTAGTGTTATCGGCTCTTCGAATACTTCTACTTCAGTACCGTCTTGTAATGTTCTAAAGTTCACTGCGATGAACTCCATTTATCATATCATCTAATGCAAAGATATGAACTGTATGATGCATCCGCCCTTCTTCCCAAAGTTCACATGCTGCTTCACCGGCTTCATCTGCTAGTTCTTTGGTACTGTAAGCGCCAACTGTACGATATGGCGCTTCTGTGTCCATATTGCGAACTTGTACTACATATACTTGTGTAGTTGTATTCATAGTGTACCTTCTTCTCTCATCTTTGCACGTATTTTAGTTGCAGATATATTGTGTATATCTTCGCCAAGATTGTGTTCTGTAAATGTGTAACCTACGCCTCTGCCATAACTTATATCAACAATATTAGGCACTGAAAGAATTTCGTATTCTTCTCCTAACGTATATCCGTGTTTGCTTAGGCCTTTTTCAATATTACGTTTCACAGTTCTATAATCAAAAGGATTATCGTCTTGCTTTGCTGTACGACCGGCACCTGCGTCTTCCCCTACAATGCCGCCTACGTCTCGTATCATAATACACACTTGTCCAGTTTCAGCAAGAGCACGTTTAAATAATTCTGTATGTCCGTCATGCCACGGTTGCCATCTACCTAGCATTTGTGCTGTGGGTTTTTTCCAATCAAACATTTTTCTCTCTCCAGGTCTGGTATCTCTCAATTGCAAGCATTAGTGTTTCGTGAGTATTATCAAACCAATCTGCTACATGATAATCGCATTTAGGCGGCTGTTCAAACACTTTGTTTGTATCTTCAAACCTACCTTCTTTAATAGTATCCATCCACACAGTAAAGTCAGGGTCAAAGGCTTTACGTGCTTCTTCTGTTGGACAAACAAAGTCAGTAACAGCAATTTTACCTGCTAGTACTACACCATCACTTAGGTGTCTCATACGTTGTGCTTGTCTCATACGTCCTTCCATGCTGAAGTCCCAATCGTTGTAACGGCTGCGTATTTCGTCAGCATTAATGTGTATACCGCCTACTAATTCAGCAAATGGTTTAGCCAGTGTTGTTTTGCCACTGCCTGGCAGCCCAAATATTAATATTTTCATAATTGCATTTCCTTAATGACTTGTTTTGCAAAAGCCACATCTGATGGCTGTCTTTTAAAACGCAAAGCCCAATGACTAGGGTCTAAAACAAATCCTAGCATATTTAGTTGTTCGTCGTTAAAGTCATTTAAAACTTTTTTACCACTAGCACAATTTAATACTAACCAAGGACTTATTTTTCCGTCTTTGATATCCCAAGTGATTCTGTTTGAACTTGCATAGTAAAAATAATGATTATACACACTATTTTTTTCTTCAGCCCATTTTGTCATTGTTTGAATGCTACGTTCCAGTGCAGTTTCAACACCTTCTTTGCGAATAAGTTCTACTGCATATTTTTCATACATTTCTTCTCTGCACCAGTGATCAAGTTTTACATTACTGGTAACAACATAGTCAATGTATTTGTCAGGATATAAAGGTCGCACGTTATTAACAAAACTGCCAAACTTTACAAAAGCATTGTAAAATGATGACTTAACAAAATCTTCATATATTTTATCTTTCTTATGTCCTGCACTTAGTTTGTAAAATCTTTGGAATGCATAAAATCCAACTTGTACAGGCTTATCGTCTTTTTGTAACCATCGTCGTTTAGGCTCACATACATGAGCTAACAATGTACTTTCTTTCATGTAACTTTTATTGCAATATTCACATGTGTACTTAGATGTCAACTTTTTCGTAACCGTGTTCTTGGGCGAGTTCTTTGATTTGTTTTTTTGTAGATATTCTAGCAAGTGTTTCGACCTCGTCCATTTTCATATTTGGATATATGTTTGATAATAATTTTACTGCTTTACTACTATCGTCTTTTTTCTTTTTCAAACCAATCCACGGATGAAATTGTTTTTTACCTGTATTACCAGCAACACATAATAGTTGCCATTGTAGTTTTACGTGGTTGGTTCCGCCTAGTACATTCCAGTTTTTATTGTAATACTCATTAACTTTAAACACTGCTAATGCAGTTTTTTCGTAATTGCCTTTGACACTACTAATGTATCTGTTGAGATTCCACAAGTCGCCTTTGATATCTTTCTTGCCATCTTCGCCGGCAGCATCATACAGCTCTTTGAAGCCCATATCAATACTTGGAATAAGTTCTTTGAATAAGTCTAATTCTTTATTTGGCATTTGCCGGTTTCTTCTTTTTCTTTGCGCCGAATGTATATTCAATGTTTTCAGTTACAGCACCTGATTCGCAAACTGTAATTTCATTTGTTTTCAACCATTCTTGTATTAATTTTTGGTCTTTGTTGTCTATTAGTTCTCTAGCCATTGTTTTTGTGCCAATCTTCTAAATCTTGTGGTGAGTTTATTTCTATGCCGTTAAACTCAACTTCAACGACACCTATTTTAATTCCGTTTTGTATCCAACGCAGTTGTTCTAATTGCTCTAGTGTTTCCTCGGCGTACTTGGTACTTACGTTGTAAATTGTTTTTATTTCACGATTATAACCATATATACCTAAATGATGATCTCCATACTGCAAACTAGCTCTCAAGAACCAATGTGCTCTACCTCTATTATGTATTAGTTTAACACAGTTTGGATCAGAACGCAAGTCTAAATTCATCGGAGTATATGCAGTTGCTACGTCACTGCGTTCTAATTCTTTTTCAACTGCACGTATTATTTCTGCTGTAATATCTGGCATATCGCCTTGAACATTAATATATCTATCATACTGTAATTTTTCATCAATAACTTGCATACAACGTTCAGTACCGTTGTCTGCGTCTTGTGTCATTATACATTTTGACGGGCCGAGGTGATCAAAAATATCCTTGTGATCAGTTAGTACATAAGTGTCTAGCCCTGTAGCAGAACAAATATTATAGACATGTTCTACTAATGGCACTCCATTTAATTTTGCCATCATTTTACCAGGAAAACGTGTGCTGGCATATCTAGCAGGTATTAGTATTGCTGTTGTCATTAAAATCCCTTTATAGTTTGATTGATATGATATAGTTGACGCACTGTTTCTGCAAAGTCTTCTAAGCGTAGCATATTAGGTCCATCACTAGGAGCATTATCTGGGTCAGCGTGTACTTCTAAAAAGAAGTTGTCAATGCCCATAGCAGCGGCAGCACGAGCAAGACCTGGAACGTAATCACGATTCCCGCCACTCGATTCCCCATTGCCTCCTGGCTTTTGGACAGCGTGGGTAACGTCAAAAACGCAAGGTACATCGTAATGCTCAAGCATATACTGAAGCCCAGTGAAATCAACAACCAAAGTATTATATCCAAAACTTGTTCCTCTTTCTGTTATCCAAACTTCCTTTGCGCCTTCTGTTTTGCTCAGTATGCCTTTGACGTCCCAAGGTGCAAGGAATTGTCCTTTTTTAATATTTACAATCATACCTGTATTAACAGCAGCACAAATTAAGTCTGTTTGTCTACACAAAAATGCAGGAATTTGTAGTACATCAACAGCATCTTCAAATTCAATACGTATTGTGTAAACTTGTCGTTGATTGTGTACATCTGTTAATGTTTTTACACCTAAAGTTTTTTTTATTTCTCTAAAGTCAAACAGCGTAGAATATAATCCTTGGCCACGCATACCGTTTGCACTTGTACGGTTTGCTTTATCAAAACTTGCTTTAAAGTAATATTCGATGCCATACTTATCACACACCCGTTTACACTCTGTTGCAATTTCTAAACTTTGTTCTAGTGTCTCATGTTGACAAGGTCCTGCTATAATTTTCATTTACTATCCTTTATTAAGTAATACGTATTAACAAGTTTATCCATTTGCATTTTTAAAGTAGGATGTTCTTCAGTCGCATCACATAATTTTAACCATTCGCCGTAATCTAGCAATTTGCCTTGTGCTCTTGCCACGGCACCCGGATCTCCACCAATAACCCAACGAGGTGTAGTGTTATGCGGCGGGTCTCTATATCTTGCATATACTACACCATTAGCACGTTCGTATATTAATGCTTCACCCGGTATTAGTTTCTGATCCAACACTTCTTCTCACTATATCGCTGTGATTAAATTCTGCCCAGTATAGTTCAAATGCTACACCGTCTTCCAGTCCTTCAAACTGATGTATCACACCAGGTTTAACTTGTGTAAAATCGCCTGGACCAAGAATAGTTTCATCTACTAAATCGTAATCTTTTTGCCACACACGCACAAGCATTTTACCTGACTCTACGTAAAAACCATTCCATTTAAATTGATGTTCATGTTCGCTACATTTGTAGCCTCCTTTGAATTCAATGCGGTGAAACTCTAGTACGCCGTTAGCATGTATAAGTTCAGTTTGTCCCCAAATCTTTCCTGCTTTCATTTTACTCTCCTATAATAACTTTCCAAAGTCAATAACTTCGCTTTGTCGATTTATGTCTTTTACAAAAAAAGCACAATCCGGATTCTCGCCTGTGCTTACTGGTACACTAAGTAGCTGGCCGTTCTTCATTTTTGGAAAATACCATTTTACATCATTGTAAAAATTTACTATTTCTAAATGTCCAAAGTTTGGTTTAAAACTACTTAAAGGATTAAAAAGAAATGCTTCAAATCCTCTTTCGTTAAGGCTTGTTAAAGGTAATACTTCTAAGTCGCTGCCGGCCTGACTACATCCTACTGCAATGCACCAATCCAATGGCATTGTTACTTCATGTCCGTTTATGTTTAGTACGACAGCAGGTGAATTGAATGATTCTAAAAAGATTAGAGGTACAAAAAAGAAATCAGGATCTTTTGGATCGCTATTATCAAGTACACTAAATCGCATAGCGTCATCAACTTCGTCTGGTAGAGCATTAAGCTCAAATGTTTTATTTTCTAGTGTTAATATATTCATTAATTCCAATCCACTTTTTCTATTGTGAATGGGTATTGAGCTTCCTTATAAAACTTTTTACGTTGGGTAAGGTGCCGCTTCGCAAACTTACAAGTACTTGTAAGATCCCATATTTGAACGAAGTCTTTGTCCTTTGCCTTTCTTACACCTCTACCAATACTTTGAATAACACGAACAAAAGACTTGCCAGGCTCAAGAAGAACAAGATTAAAGATCCTCGGTATATTAAGTCCAACAGCGGCAACCCCGTAGGTTGCGATAATGACTTCATTAGTCCCTTCACGAATCGTATCATATGTTTCTTTTCTGTCTTTGTTTTTAACAGCGCCGCTTACAAATGTGCTGCCTGGTATTAGTTCTGCTAGTGCTTCTCCAGCACTAATTCTGTCTACTAGTATTAGTGTATTGCCTGTTTCTTTTACTGTGTTTAATAATTTGCCTATATATTCTAATCTGTTTTGATTTGTTGTTAAATATTTTAATTCTGATTGATAATCTGAATGTACTACAGTGTCTATTAACTGTACTACATTAACATGACACTCTGATAATACACCTTTGTCTTGCAATTCTTTAGCACTAATCTGTCCAATAACTGGTCCTAAACTAGCGTGAATACTTTCAAACTCAAACTTCTCTTTAGGTACTGTACCGGTTAGTCCCCAACGTATGGGTGCATTACGTAGGTTGCGTGTAAGCAGGTTCTTGAGAACTTCTGCTTTGGCTTGGTGTACTTCGTCGACAATGATAGTGCTCACACCTTCTAAGAACTCTGCAAGTGATAATACTGCTGATCCGTCCTTATGCTTCTTGTCCAAAATATTTAAGGATTGCCAAGTGCATATTGTATGAGTCTTACCTAATTGTTTCCTGTCGCCGAAGTACACCCCTACATCCAACCCACAGTTAATATAGTCTTCTTCAGTTTGCTCTACTAGGCTCTTGTTAGGAACAATGACCAAACTACGTCCATACTTTTCACTCATGTGTGATAGTGTAGCAGTAGTAATAGTTTTGCCTGCGCCTGTTGCAATTTGCTGTAGACTCTGTGGGTTGTTAGCAAAGTTATTGATTGCTTCAACTTGGTAATCTCGCAGAATAATTTCTTCACCTTCTGCTGGGTGTCCTTTAGGCCAACACACTCCCTGGTCTGCCCAATAACGTTCTGATACTTGTGGAAAGTTTAAGTCAATAGGATGTCTCCTATCTTCAATGTCAACTATTTGTACATTGTTTTTTGCAAGCACTTGTGTAACTACATCAAGATGATTAACGTAGCCCGTGCCGCCAATGCCAAAGAATGCAACTTTGCCATCCCAGCGTCCTAGTTTATACTGTGGCATATAACGTGCATATGGAACATCAAACTTGAGAGCATTTGATAACTTCCGCCGTACATCAACATCAAGTCCTTCGATCTTAATGTTTACTTCATCTTCGATTATAAGTTTGCACGTTGGCATCTTTAAAATCTTCCTTTAATATATCTTTGATAACTGTTACCCCAAAATTCATTATCTAGTGATAAATTTAAATCACAGCAATGGTTAATATAAAGATCAACTAACTGTTGATTCTTAGAATTTGTTTTGCTAAAACTAGTTATAGGTCTAAACTCACTTGTAAACAATACCTTCGGTAACTTATCTTTACTAATATACACGATTTTTGTTTCTTTGTCAACCCAATTGTTAAGATTGTTATGTCGTACAAAACTGTTAACATTTTCTTCACTATTTGGATCTGTTACTCTAAATAATACACTTTGTTTTTCGCTAGGCACAACATATTTTATTGCATTATAAAAACTACTTAATTCTTGATAACTATTATCTTTGTTGATTAATACTAGTAACGGAAATCTATCAAGTTCAATTAATATTTCAACAATATTGTTTATATTATTTGATGATTCTGGAACATTAAAATAATGATCATTTCTGTCAATTACTTGGTCTAATAATAAATTATTAGTAAATGGTTTTGACAAATTTACAAGTCCTAATCTAAAACGCCTATCGTATTTTTGAATATCATTAAAATCTGTTTGCGGTGTAGGCAAATCATTTATAATTTCATTGGTGCGAGTTATTACATCATCTACTTCGTCTTTATATTTTTTTACTTGTTCGTCAAACTCAAACGTGTCAAATGCCTGTGTTATACGGCGTACATTAGCACCAGTAAGTTTATAATAATGTTCGTGTGATCCTTTCTGATGATAGTATTCTTTTCCGTTTGTATATCGATTTATTTTTTCTATTTTGAGTATATCTTTTTTGCTAAACGGAAATCTAATTTTAATCCATTGCCAATTGCTTTTGGATTGATCGAGCACATCCCAGTACTCTGTCATATGACTATTGTCTACAATTTTAACATATTTGCTTCTATCAATGTGTCGTAACGGAATACGGGTAGGAAGATCCTGTACATCCAAATACTCCTGTATCTTTTTTAAGACAAGAGCATATTGTCTATCAGTAATTCCTACACCTCGTACTGTCTGTTTGTATATACTAAAGTATATATTATTATTAGATTGTAAAGAATCAAGTTGATTGTTGCAAATGTATTCAAGGTAATCTTCAATATATGTCATAGTAGTACTATAACACTTTATAGGGCAGGTGTCAATCTCTTCAGTGGTAAGCCAGCAGATATTTCTTCAACAGTAAACTCTGTCCATGCATAATCGTTTAGCCATTGTGTTCTATCTGGTGTTAGAGGATCTTCAATATCGTGTAGGAAGTCTATGTCATTGGCCACATCATAAGCAATGCTATGAGTACTAACAAAAGCAGGAACGCCTTCGATGACACTATGTATCCCAGGATTGCTACTGTAACTGATAGTGCAATGTATATTATCAAACCCCATATCAAAAGAATCATAAGTGCCGTTAACATGTCGAGGCTCCTGTCTTGTTACGTGCCTAAGTCCACGCTCGATGTGTTCTAGTCTACAGCGTGGATGCGGACGAAATATAATTGGACGGTCTGTATGTTTGCGTATTTCATCGTATGTATTTAAGAACCAATTGCTCATACGTGGCATATCACGCCATTGCAAACTTTTATCATGTTGTCCACATATTAAAATAAAATTGCCGTTGGATCTCCAAGGTTTACAAACCAATCCCAAGCTATCAGCCCTAGCCCTATCATTGTCTTTGTCACCAAAGTAAGCACTTCTGTTGATTCCATTTAATCCTACCTTCCAAGTTGTTCCTCGTTTTATTCCACCGACTTCTAGTACAATAACTTTACGTCCTGTTTTAGTATAGTAGTCCCATATAGGTTTGTTCCCAGTCATACGTCCGTTAAACAACACACTCCATATAACAGCAACATCGCTGTGCATACTATCTTCTTCGATTATATGTCCAGCTTGTTTTAGACTATATTCAAAAGCATCGAATATTGGTCTACTGTTTAATGCACCATATTGTTTGAATAAACTAAATCTCATTGTTAAATACCATGTAATATATTTAACAAGGATATTAATGTGTCAAAAATTTCTGTAGTATCAACATTTCATCAACCTGTATTAGATCTATATGGTCAACGTTTTGTTGATAGTTTTAGTAATCGAGTAGATAAGAATATAAAATTATATTTGTATACAGAAAATTGTACTCCTACAACCAACGATCCTCGTATAGAAATTTTAGATCAAAAAGATCATTTGCCAAAATTAATGTCATTTAAAGAACGTTGGAAAGATGTGCCCAAAGCTAACGGCATGCCGCCTGATGAAATAAAAAAACGCAGACCCAAAGACTGGCATAAAGATTTTAAATGGAATGCAATTAGATTTGCAAACAAAGTTTATGCTGTATTTGATGCAGCAAAAAGATGTGAGACTGATTGGATTGTTTGGTTAGACGCTGATACATATGTACACAGTCCAATAAGCCTTAAACAGTTTGAAAATTTTACACCAGACAATGCTTGGATGAGTTATTTAGGCAGAGGCAAGAAATGGCCCGAATGTGGCTTTTATGGAATTAATTTAAAAACAAAGGCAGGAAAAAACTTTCTACACGAATTTGAATATGTATATGAAAATGCCGAAGATGGAATATTTCAAATGGAAGAATGGCACGATAGTTTTGTTTTTGAAGAAGTAAGAAAAATTGTACAAGAAAAATGGCCAAGAGAAAGATTCTATAATATAAGTGCTGGATTAGTAAACGGCGAAGGACATCCTTTTATAAACAGCGACTTGGGAAAATACTTTGATCATTTAAAAGGTGACAGAAAAGAATTAGGTAAAAGTGCAAAACCTAGAGATTTAATAAAACCAAGAAGCGAAAGTTATTGGACATAATTTCTCATATGTGCCCATGCTTTACCGCTACGTAATTCCTCGAAATTCCAATGAAACATACTAATACGTTGTAGCCATTTTTCTCTATCAAACTGTTGAGGACTTTCAATGTTTTTGAATCCATGGTGTGCTACTTCTGCACACTGACTTCTATGAGAATCAGTTATATATGCAGGATAGCCTTTGATAATAGGACCTACAATACTACTACTGTTATGATTTACAACAGCCCAACATTTATGTAAATCATCTTCTAATGGTCTGCCGAACGGAGTTACTTTTACTCCTGGTAATTTACTAATTCTATTATAACGATGATATAGATAAGTTTGTGCAGCCTTATCACCGGGATGGCCTCTTACAACAATTGGTCTGTCGCTGTATTCTCTAATTTTCTGTACAGTGCGTACTACCCAATCTACTACGTCTATGCCATCCATACTCCAGCCGCCGTTGCGCTGACAGCAAAGTAATATATATTTTCCTTTAGATAACTTAGCTTGTGGTGCAATATGTAAATGATGCGATATTTGTTGCCAGCGATTTGGATCAATGTTATCGTCAAAATATATACCTGTATTAGGAAATACACCATTAAAACTATATCGGAGATAATGATGAGGCTTGTTACTACTATTTGCATACAAAAACAAGTTACTATCTGCTGTGCATACATATTTTCCTGATTGTATTTGATGTTTGATAATCTTTTCACGTAATTGTAAATGCGTACCAGTTTTGCCTTTACTATGTGTCCATCCTTGTATTACTGCTACATCGCAGTCAACAATCCTAGGCTCGTTCTGTATTAATCCTTCATCATTTCTTATACGAACACCTTCAACAAAATTATGTAATATATCTGTTTTTTCTTGACTTTTATTTTTTGCAGGTATTACATTTAAATAACTAACTACTTTCATTCGTTGACTATGTTCCATGCAAACCCGCTACGCATTTCACCTTCGGTAAATTGACAATAACTTAAATGACATGCAAATTTTACAACTAAATCTTTTTCAGGATAATTTAAATTTTCAACTTCGTCTAAGTTACTATTACACAACGTTGAAGCTGCGTTAGGTCCTAATGCAATTGCAGGCTTTCCTAGTAAAATAGCTTCTACTGCTGCAATACTGTTGTAAGTTACCATACAATGTACATCGTCGGATAATGCCTGTTCCATTGTGTTTATGGTTACTCTATCGGCTCTGTCTGGTTTTAGTCGTACTTCTATAGGCCTATCGGTGTGTTTCTTTAATTCAGCAATTACGTTTTCTGTCCAAGTTTTGGGATCGGGTTGGTCAAACATAGCCATTACTTTTTGACTAGGAGGGCAAATTAATATTTTTTTACCTGGTGTAAATTTTTTGTAAGTATACCCTAGTTTTGCTAATCTATCCTTTGGACGTTCTTGTATTAGCTGTAAGTTTTGTAGATTGTTTCTTGTAACTCTGTGGTACATTTTTTTACGCATACCTACAGGTTGAATATAACCTGTATCTATTGCATAATATGGACGATTATGGTTAATACAATGCTGAATGGCTTTTCTACTACTACCGCCTAACCCTCGTATAATCAATGGAGTTTTTTTATCTTTTTGTTTTTCCCAAGTACTAATAGTACCAAAAGAACCCGTTGCAAATGCTTCAAGATATGTGTCGTATTTGTGACCTTTTGATCTATAATTTATTCCGCCGTCGCTTTCGATAGTTGCTACTTTATTACTCATTGCTGTATCATGTGCCTTCCATATTTCTAAGAATTCTTCTTTAGTTCCGTATATATCTCCAGTATCGTCTATTCCTACTTTAAGAAAATTTTCAACTAATTTTTTTTTTGGACCTGGTAAACTTAGGTCATTAACATTTTTATCTGCGTTTCGCATGTGCTGAATTGTTTGATACAATTCTGAAATATGCCTTTGATGATACAATCTTTCATATCTATAATATTCAGTTGAATATTCACAATCTTTATATTGTTCAAACCAAGGGCCGCCTTCTGTATAATGTAATGCAGATGGAGTACCGTCCTCTGGTTCTTTATACCATCCAACTAACCAATTCCATTCATGAGATAATTTACCTACCCATTTATCAGGTGCCCATGTTAGTCTATGAAAATATGCACCATCGTTTGTTTCATTATTTACAACATGCTTGGTTAATTTTTGAGTATGATGATGACCGCAATTAAACAACATCATACTACTCCAATTTTTTCTTGGATACATATGTTGAACTTTGCCGTCCATTTTTACTGTTTCTTTTGGTGTATAATCATGCTGGGCACACATTACTGCATATTTTGGATCTGCTTGATCAAATAGTTTTTTGACATCATCTAGAAAAACAAAATCGCAATCTATAAACAACGCCCATCCTTTAAATTCAGCAAGTTCGGGAACAAGGAATCTTGTAAATGTAAATTCAGTGCTCGCAAGTTTATCTATGTTTCTTGAATAAAATCCATCTCTGCGTAAATGTTTTTGCTTTAAAGGAATAATTCTTACTGGAACACTGGCATGGTATTCTATGCTTTCTTTACATACTTGATAGGCAAGATCTTCGCGACTATCCCAGCCTACATATATTCTCAGTGGTTCCTGTTTTTCATCCATTTTCGTATTCCTTTTTTACTTCCTCTGGTATTAAACCTAATTTACAATAGATAATATTTAATGTCATTCTTTGTTGATTACTGTACGTGTGTACATCATGCCAGTTATCTTTGTGGTTAGGTAAAACAACTGCATTGTTGTATTTCCAATCAGTTGTTCTTACATATTCTTTATTAGCATTATATATTGCTGTTCCGTTTGCTTCTGGTGATAATTGACAAACAACTGTCATATGTTTGTATTTTTGATCAACATGTATATTTGACGATGCGTTATCAAAATTATTATATTGATATAACATATCGCATTTTTGAAAATAGCCTCTATTTAAAAAATTACATAACCTAGGATATATAGAGTTTGCAAACTTTTCTAAATTTGGATCATTTATAATTATACGTCGATTATTATCTGTAATATGGTCAAACATGTTTTTAACATATTTTAATTGTTTCGGAGGTAGAAAGTTTTCAATTTCTAGATACTTCCAAGGTTTGTAATTAATAATCACTCTGTCCATTAATCACGTCTTTCTATATCTTCTTCGGTTAGATTGTTACCCATCCAAACTTCAATAACCTTAGCATCTTTATTATCTAAATTTATAGCCTTATGCCACCATCCAGTTGGAATATCAATACTATCACCCGGTGTTAATAATGTAGTAGTTTGATTACCTTGTTTATCTTCAAGAAACATATTGATTACACCGTCTACAACATGCCAGTGTTCACTGCGTTTAAAATGTCGTTGATCGCTAAGTGCTTGTCCTTCTGCAAACGTAAGTTCCTTTACTTGCCATGCGCCGTTACGATCTAAAATTTTGTACTCACCCCATGTACGTTTAGTTACAGGCTTTTCCCAATTTTCTAATATCCAACTACTTGAATTCTTTTTATCTTCGCCACCAACTCCAAAAACAAATTCTACGCTATTATGATCGCCATATGTATTTTGCTCTTTTACATTACCGTCTATTCTATCGCCGCCATTAGCAACTATAAGTTTATCTGTTGTAGTTTGTAAAATATTTCCTATAGCCATATCAGCACTATCGTTACTATCGTCAAATCCAATAACTTTATCTACAACAGCTAATTCCTTGATTATTGCACACCTTTCTGCAAAAGGCATGAACGGTCTACCTTTTTTACGAGTAAGCCAGGTATCGCTGTTTACACCTACAACTAAGGTATCTCCTAATTTTTTAGCAGCTTTAAAATATTCTATATGTCCAGAATGTAGTGGGTCAAATCCACCTGTGACCAAAACAGTTTTCATACTGATATTTATATGCGTATATAATTAATAAATACTTTTATGAGTTATTATATATACAAAACCCCGACACCTTATATTTTTATACATATACCTAAGACTGCCGGGCGTAGTATTACAAATGCATTATCATCAAAATATGACATAGAACTTATACCTAACAACGATACCGAAACTGACAATTATCATAGCACAATACATCATGCAAAACAACTAGTTGATACAAGCAAATATCATGTATTTTCAATTGTAAGAAATCCATACGATAGAGTTTGTAGTTATTTTAATTTTAGAAAAAGAAAAATTGAAACTGGAAAGATTAGCACAATAGAAGAAATTGAAGCAACAAAAAAAGGAATTGATTATTGGTTTGATGCGTATTCAAACAATAATTGGGAAGGTACATGGTTTGGTTGCTATAATAATCAAACAGAATGGATAGATGAAACAGTTCAAGTTATAAGATTTGAAGATATAAAATATATAAACTCAATGCCATTATTTGCAAATATAGATATGCCTAAAACAAAATATAATAAATCAGATAATCACAAATTACATTATCATAATATTGTATCTAGCAAATTAAGAAAACGCATAGATCATGTTTATGAAAAAGATTTTGATATGTTCAAATATCAGTGGTAATTTCTTGTAAGGCTTTCTGTTTTTATATTATCACCTAAAGAATAAAAAGGATGTAATCTTGCAACAGTGCATTCGGTAGTCTGCAATCTGTTTATGCCGCTGCCAATTTGTTGGTCTGCAGGCCTATGTCCTTTTCCGTGCCTATTCATTTTAATCCAATGTATTAATTTTTTTGCTGCATGTGGCTTTATAATGTAACTATAAGCACCTTTAAAGTATTCTGCACCAGTTCCAATTTTTAATGTATTCTTTGGTGCTGGATTTTTATAGTCAATTACACGTAATTTGCTTTTTATAGATTTGTCAACTGTTTGATTATATTCTTTACTGTAAGGATCATAGCGATCTAATTTTAATATATCGTCAAATTGTTCTAATATATTATCTGGCAAAGGTCGTATAAAAAATCCATCATGCTCTAGTATAATTATAGGTCGATTAAGTTTAGCACATTTGTCCCAAAGATAATAATGACTAAAGAAACAACCAAGCACACCTGCTCTACCTTTTTTGATTGCTTTAGGAGGCCTTGGTACGCCTGATTTAATATATTCGTCGTTTGCATTTTTGCCATCAATTGCTTGAAAGTACTGTGCTGTTATACCATTAGCTTCTGCTGCAACTTTGCACTCATACGCCATATTACGTGAATGTTTGTTATTTTCTAATCTAATAATGTAAGCAGGAATTAAATGTTTGGCTTTCTTCATGCAGGAATATAAATCCTTTCTTCCTCAATATTATGCTCAAACTTGTAACCGTGCTGTTTTAATAATGATTCTAATTGTTCTAATGTCCATCCATAACGTACAGCATTTTTTTCAAAATATTCTACTACAACAACTGGCTTACATGTTCGTATGGTTTGTATTGCACCTTGTAATGCAAATAATTCAAACCCTTCGATGTCTAAATGTATTAGACTACACACATTTAATCCCAAGTCATCAATCTGCAAGGTTGGAATAAATCCTGTTTTGCTTACATGAGTTTTACCTCTGTTAGCTTCTTTTATTTTTAAATTTACTAATTTGCGATCTTTACCGATACAACTTTGATATTTAAATACATTTGGTTCAGTAACATTTTGATTTAAACAGTAAAAGTTTAAAGGCTCGGGTTCAAACGTATATACATGCTGAAATTTTTCAGCATACATTTTAGTATACACACCCATGTTTCCGCCAGCTTGAACACAAACTTTTTTATCAGGTACAAACTTACAAATTTGCTCTGGCAAATCAAAATGTGTCATCATGTAATTATAACATCTTGTATCGGTTTTTGGCCAAATATAATTACCTCTTGTTTCAGTAAAGTCTATCATAATGTCGCATCTTCCATTCCAGCAACACGTAATTTAACAATATTAGTAATTTGCCATTGCTTCTGATCAAGTGCTTTGAGAACACCTAGCCATTTATTACGCATAAGTGCAAAGTCGTTGATAATCTTTTCGTAGTCGCAAACGTCTGCCTCACCGTCAACGTATTTTTCAACGTCACGGCTTGACAGAGCTCGCTGGTAGTTTTCTAAATATTTCTTGAAAAACGAACTGCGCAATCTACGCAGTTCGATATTTAAGTAGTTTAGGATTGCTTCAATTTCTTGTAGCTGATTAAAACGGTATTCAACAATGCCTGGCATTTGTGCAGCAGCACGTTCAACATTACCTACAAGTTTACACTCATTACGAGCAATTCCTAGTTCATGTTCAAAGTGTGCAACCGCCTCGGGTATCTTAGATATGTCACGTGATACTTCACTATACCAACCCATCAGTCATCCCATTCGTCGTTATAATTGTCCTCGTCAACATCGTCATCTAGATAATATGATATTGCTTGATCTAAATTATTTTCAGATCCTAAGCATTCTTTAAACGTAATATCATCAACCCCATAGTCTGCTAACAAGTCAACAAACCTTTCTGCTGCTGTTTCAATATGTTTTTTATCTAAATAGTTTTTGAAGAGATTCCAAACATCTACTATTTGCTCATCGTTCATCGATCATTGGCTCCTCGTCATGATCCACAACTTCTTCGGTTGCGTTAGCGATATTTACCATTTGTTCTTCTTTTGCTGGTAAATCTGCCATAACCATTTCGAGTAGTTCACCTGTCCATTTCTTACGATATTCAAGTGTTTCTTCGCCATTACTATCAATGTACTTGTAGCGATTGCCTTGTTTCTCAAGCAAGCCTTTGCCTTCCAATAAATCAAACATACCGGAATACGGATTCATGCCTGTTTCATATGGAATCTCAACTTGTACACCTTCAAAGGGTTTAGCGTAACGTGTTTTCATTACCTTACACGCTGCTCTAATACCATGTACTTGTGATGTTTTGTTGCCGTCTGCATCTACTTTAAGTTTAAGTTTCTTCATAGCAACAACCATTGAACTCGCATACACAAAGCCTGAACCACCTGAGATCTTGTCATCTGGATCAAACATATCCTGAGATGCATATGTGTGGTTAGTAACGCACATACCTACATTGTAACTACCAAACATATTAACACAGTTAGTTACTAGTGCTTTTAGTGCCTTTGCTTTGCGACCAAAGTCACCTTTCATATCACCTGCTT
>Ga0233432_10001017_pt1 | contig 27222 bp, 18 predicted proteins | sample SI_122_August201_6_FD_179870 | JGI IMG/M metagenome (GOLD analysis project Ga0233432, IMG submission 179870) | Seawater microbial communities from Saanich Inlet, British Columbia, Canada - SI_122_August2016_10_MG | ecosystem: Environmental > Aquatic > Marine > Inlet | place: Canada: British... | reverse complement strand
TTTTTCGCGCGACGCTTGAAACGATCGACAGACAACATGCCCTTGATTCCAAAAAGCCAGGCAAATTTCCACAGGGCTTTAGGATCGGCAGTGCGCAGAACGCGCATGGTCAATTCAGGTAGCATCAGTTGCTATTCATTCCACGAAACACAAGAATCCGCAAATAAAATCCCCGGAGGGTCATACGAATACAACGCCGTCATGCGTCAAGCTCCCCACCAATCATTATTTTTCTTGTAGCGTTGCCTTGGAAAATAACGTCTTGAGATCTTCAAGAAACAGATATCCGGCAGGAACCAGTATTAAAGAAATCGCTGTGGCAAACATAACTCCAAAGGCAAGCGAAATGGCCATGGGAATCAAAAATTGAGCTTGAACGCTCTTCTCCAGAATAAGTGGAACCAAGCCTACAAAGGTAGTGAGGGATGTCAGAAGGATGGGCCTGAACCTTGCCATACCAGCTTTTTTCACTGCTTCCAGAAGAGACAGACCTAATTCACGTTGACGATTGATGTAAACCACAAGCACCAGGTTGTCATTCACAACCACTCCGGATAAAGCCACAATCCCGAACATGGAAAGGATCGTTAGATCAAGCTGCATGATGATATGGCCCCACACAGCCCCTACCAGACCAAAGGGGATGGCTGACATCACAATGAGAGGTTGCAGATAAGATCTGAAAGGAATAGCCAACAAAGCGTAGATGATCACGAGTGCCAGGGGATAGCCTTCCAAGATGCCCATAATGGTATCTTGTTGCTCCCGACGCTCTCCTTCCCATGTATATGCCAGCTCTGGGAATTCTTCCATGAGCTGAGGTAGAAAATTGGCATCCAGATCATTGATGATCTCGGTTGTATTTCCTTTGGCTATATCAACATCTGCTGTGACATTGATAGCGCGCTTTCGATCGACTCGCTGGATGGTGGAGTAACCTCGCCCCCATTCCACATCGGCAACTTCTTCGTAGGGTATCTCCTTACCATCAGGCAGGCGAATCCTCATGGTTTCCAGATTACCAATGGAACGTCGCTGCGCTTCCGGGTAGCGCACCATGACCCTGACCTCGTCGCGACCACGCTGGATGCGTTGCGCCTCCTCTCCGTAAAAAGCCTGACGCACCTGCATGCCAAGATCTGATTGGGTAAGCCCTAAATTCTCGGCATCAGGTTTGATCTCCATCTTGATCTCCCGCTTACCTTCCCTGAACGAATCAGAAATATCCTGAATCCCGGGGTAGTTGATCAAATGCTCCTTTAATCGAGCAGCCGCCTCCCTGAGACGATCAAAATCGCGCCCGGTAAATTGAACATTGATGGGTTCACCTGAGGAAAAAATAGATGCGGTAAAAGTCAACTCCTCCACCCCTGGGATATGGGGCGTGTTGGTGCGCCACATGTTGGCAAGATCGTTACTGCTGAAACCTTCTCGTAACTCTGAGGCGGTCAACTCGACGTGTACTTCACCCAGGTGAGGACTTGAAATATCTGGGATAAACTTGCCAGCCCCTTCTTGCTGCATTTTGCTGTATGGCTGTATTCCAACCGAAGCAAGTACATGACGGAAAACGCTCCCCTCTTCTTCAGTTCTATCCTGATCGATTTCCTTCCGCATTTGAAGGACACTGCCCTCAAGTTTGTTGATCGCATCTCGAGTAACGGAAGCAGGTGTCCCCTGTGGAAGTGTCAAAATAGCCGCCACATTGTCACCTTCAACCGGGGGGAAAAATTGAAATTTGACCCATCCCCCCGTCATTAAACCAACAGTGATAAAAAATATACCCACAGCGACACAAATCGAGAGGTAGCGCAATGCCAGAGCCCTTTCGAGGAAAGGGGCGTAATACCGATGAATAAAACTGTCCATCCTTGCTGCGAAAGCCGTTTGCAGGCGATGCCAAAGCCTTAGCAGGCTCCATCGATTGTTTTTGCCTGCACCTTCATCCTCGACTTTGACCCGGTGACTCAAGTGACATGGCAGCACCAGTAACGATTCGATCAACGAGAAGAGGAGCGTCGGAATGACAACCATCGGTATACCCCTCATTATTTTCCCGGTATTTCCCGACACCATGAGCAATGGCAAAAAGGCTGCTACAGTGGTAAGCACAGCAAAAATGACCGGCTTGCTGACCTCCTGCGCACCCAGGATCGAAGCCTCCAGGGCATGTTCGTTTTTTTCCTGATGCGCGTGGATGTTTTCACTGACCACAATCGCATCATCAACAACAATACCAAGGACCAGGATAAATGCGAAGAGAGAGAGAAGATTAATGCTCACATCCATGATCGGCATCACCCATAAAGTCCCCAAAAAGGAGACAAATAATCCAAAACTAACCCAACCAGCTAAGCCCAGTCGCAAAAACAACGCCAGCGTGATAAAAACCAGGGTCAGTCCGTACAAACCATTTTTAACCAGCAGGTCCTGACGGCTTCGAAGGTAGGAAGCATCATCCTGCCAGGTGGTCATCAGAACGCCGGGAGGTAAGAGCTTTTTGTTTGCCGCCACGTATTCTTGCACTCTTGCCGATATTTCCAGCGCATTCTGATCTCCCACACGGTAGACCTGCACCATCGCAGAGGGCATGCCATCAAAAGTCGCCTCCTGATCGGTTTCCATGAATCCATCAACCACATTCGCTACATCCCTCAGCAATAAACGCGTGCCATCAGGCCTGGTGAGAAGCACTATTTTCTCAAAATCTGCTCCTCGGTAGGATTGCCCTTTGGTTCTCAACAGGATTTCGCCGCCGTCCGTTTTGACAACTCCCCCAGGCATATCCAATGAGGAAAGCCGAACCGCATCCGCCACCATGCCAAAGCTGATCCCATACTTTAGGAGTGAATTTTCAGAGACTTCGATTGCAATTTCGTAGGGACGCACATTGGCTAGCTTCACCTGAGTGATGCCGGGAATGGCAGCAAGATCATCACGCACACGCTCCCCGATTCGCTTCAAGGTAAACTCGTCAAGATCACCAGCAATGGCCACATTAATGACCTGTTTTTCGACAAACACTTCTTCAATCAAAGGCTTTTCTGCTAGTTCAGGAAAAGTATCAATGGCGTCGACTGCAGCCTTGATTTCATCCAGAGCCTCCGACATGTCCGTCCCTGGCAGCAGTTCTGCCATGACTGTCCCCAGGCCTTCAGCGGCGGTGGAAGTGATTTTCTTGATGCCCTCTATGCTTTCAATTGACTCTTCAACCTTGATGCAGACACCCTCTTCCACCTCAGCGGGGGCAGCCCCTAGATATTCCACCTTCACCGAGATCATGTCGGTGCTCACCGTCGGAAACACTTCACGCTTGGCCGAAGTCAGCCCAGTGAAGCCAGCGACAACGATACCTATGACAAGGAGGTTGGCAGCAACGCTGTTGCGGGCAAACCAATGAATGATTCCGTTCATGGCTGCTCCTCATTCATGGGTTCAAGAGGTTTGACCTGACTGCCTTCTTTGGGAATTTCAATCCGCGAGATACAAACACGATCTCCCTCATTGAGGCCAGACTCTATCACCGCATCACTGGCTTCGTAACGGACAATGGAGACATCCCTGAAAGTAATACGATTGGACTCATCCAGGACAATCACCTGCCCTCCCTCGAGTAAGGCGGCCCTGGGCAAAGAAAAAGTTTCGGGGAGGAGCCGCCCGTGTATGTCCGCTTTGACGAACATCCCTACCGACAATGGAGATTTCGCCATTTTGGACGTGGCATTCACTCCGTAAGGATCGGCCACCTCTGCAATCAGGGAAATCATTCGTGATCTTGGGTCAATTTCTCCAGAGGTTCGATGGATATACCCTGTCCACTGCCGCTTCTGGCCGGCGTATTCTGCCTCCAGATCTACCCGCACGGGATTTGATGACCCCGTTAATTGAATGGAACTCAGCGAAGGATCCAGAAAAGCAAGCTCACTGACTGGAATGGGTAATTTAACCTCTACTCGACTCACATCAAAGACCCGAGCCAATTCCTGTCCACGGCGTACAAATTGTCCTGCATCGGCCATTTTACTCACAACACGACCGGCAAATGGAGCCCTCACCAATGTGCGTTTCAGGTCCTTTTCGGCTTTGACCAGGGATGCTTCTGCCGATGCCATCCCCATTCTGGCCCCAGCGAGTTGAGGTTCTCTGAAAAGCAAAGGTGAAGGATCCCCCAACTGCATGGATTCCATTTCTTTCCAATCCTCTTGAGCAAGCCGTGCTTCCGCCTGGACGGTTTCCATTTGGATATTGGCGTTTGCCAGTTGCGCGCGCGCTTGAGCCAGAGCCGCCTTGTAATCGGTATCATCAATCCTCAGCAATACCTCCCCTTTCTGAAAGACACCACCTTCTCGAAATGCATGTGAAACTTCTGTCACCGCACCGTCCAGTTCCGATATGAGCGGAATGCGCGTTGAAGCCACAACGGTTCCCTGACTCTTCACCATCAGTTTTTTGGAAGTTAATGTGACAACCTTCGCCTCCACAAAGGGAGTGTAAGGCTCCATCTTTACGGGCTGCACCTGCCGTCCAAATTTAGTCAGAAGGACGGTCAAAACACCGCATACGAGGAGAACCAGGATCGGAAGCAATATGGATTTGCGCTTCATGAAAAAATTCAATTGGGGGATAAATTAAGATTTGGATCAGAGATGGATGCAGCGGACTGATATTTCGTGGACTGGAAAGCGCCGCCCAGGGCCAGCATCAGATCAATGCGATTAGCATACAGAAGTCGCCGCACCTCGATTAGTTGGGTTGCATCATTCAATTGCCGCCGTTGAGATTCCAGCACGGTAAAGAGGTCAGCGAGGCCGCTTTCATATCGATCCTCCGCAAGTGCCAGGGCTGCTCGAGACTGTTCGGCAGCTTTTCGCAAGTGATCGTGTCGCTTTCTCAGCCAATGATCGGTCTGCAATCCTGTTTCGACTTCATTGAACGCACGCAACAGGCTGGAATGGTAATCCGACAGTGCCTGCTGAACATTCGCCTTGGAAAAATCAATACCAGCCATCAGGCGCCCGCCTTGGAAAAGAGGTTGGGTGAGGTTTCCCGCAACACTCCAGACGGTGAAATCGGTGTTCAGCAGATCCTTCATTCCCGGGGTACTCGTTCCGGTGGAGCTGGTCAAACTGAGGCGTGGAAAAAGCGCTTTTCTCGCAGCCCACAAACGGTGATCCGCTGCCTTCAAGCGCCACTGTGCGGCGATTAAATCGGGCCGGCGCTGAAGCAATTCAGAGGGAAGACCTGCAGGAACAGGCTCGTTGGGAAAGGGTAATGCCGATACGCTATGGAGCTTACCATCTGGGTATTGACCAATCAAAACTTGTAGCAACCTGACGCTCGCTTCCTTTTGTTCCTGGCGCTGCTGCAACAAGGCCTGAGCAGCCTCACTGCTGTTGAGCGCCAGACGATATTCCAAAGACGGGCTCAAGCCTTGCAGGAATCTCTCACGAATTCGATCAGATGTTGTTTGAAAATTATTCGAGGTTTCGACGGAAAGTTCCAACTGACTTTGAGCGGAGGAAGCCTGAGCCCAGGTCTTGGCAACCTGCGCGGCAAGCGATAGCTGATAATAGATGAAGTCGTTTTCGGCTGAAATATATTCCGCTTTGGCCGCATTCTTTCCACGACGAAGGCGCCCCCAGATATCAAGCTCCCAGGATGCATTCATATTGAACCCGAATGATTTGAACCGTGCAGTCAGCACATCACTCTCCGCGCCCGGAATCGGAAGACCGATGAAGTTTTGCTGGGTCTGGTTTCCAAGAAGGCCAAATCCAATGTTAGGAAATAAATCGGCTCGTGCGATACGGGCATTTGCAGCCGTTGATTGCACTCTCGCGGCCATGGATCGCAGATCCGGATTACGCTCGAAAGCCGCTTCGATCAGCAGATCGAGTTCACCGGTCTTTAATTCGGTAAAAGCGAGCAGACGGTCGTCGATTGGAGCAGAATTCATTCCCCACTGACCAGGGGGTATTACGGGAGAAGCATTCGGGTCGATATCTTTTCCAGACCGGCAGCCTGTGAATCCAATAATTAAGATGATACTCGAAGCGATGTTAACCCAGCTCATTCAACATCCTCTCGCTTGATGCCCACGCATTGTGCCCTGAGGCCTCCGGCCACAAAGGCAATCAATTGATCGCAAGTCTCTTCAAAACATTGAGGATTGCAAATCCCCCCAGAAAGTAGTCTGGGCCTTTCCTGATCGCACAAAGTGTGAGACATCGCTCCCATCATGAAGTGAATACGCCAGAAAAAATCGACATCAGGTAGATCGGGAAGAACAGAGCGAAGTGCCGCACTGAAACGATCGAATACCTCTTGAAAACGCGCTTTCAAGTAAAGCTGTAAAGAATGGGAAGGTTCCGAGAATAAACGCCCTATCAAACGGGCAATGTTACTATGGCTGCCACCCCCAAACCCGGTCATTTTCAACGCGGGCTCGAACAGCGCGCGCAATATGTCTTCCAATTGTAGATTCCGGTCCGCACAGGAAAGTTCCAGAGCATTCAACAGATCCAGTCTTTTCTGGTTGATCGGGCTCAGTCGTCGTTCCAAAACGGCTTTAACCAGTGCGTCTTTGGAACCGAAATGATAATGGATGGCTGCGATGTTGACATTCGCCATCGAAGTCACCGAGCGCAAAGAAGCCCCTTCAAACCCTTGTTCCACAAAAAGTGTCTCAGCAGCATCAAGGATGGCTGTTTTGGTATCGATGTCACTCATTAAAATCAATCAAACGTTCGTTTTAAATTTTTATTTGTGCAAGCCATTTGTCAACGGGAATTTTAATTAAAAAAGATTACGAGAAAAAGGTTGGGCAACAATGGATGATTTGAGGCATTCATTTTCTGGGGCATGGCCTTTGGTTTGCGAGGGAAGTAGATCCATCAACTTGATGTTTTCTCAATCCCTGACCTGAAGCTCGCAAAGCCAATGACTGAAGCGATGAGAAACAATAAGACCTGCACTATACCAGCAAGGCATTTGACAGAGTGTATCATCTGCTTAAAAACAATGTTTTTGTTGCCAACGGGAACCCGACCAGAAAACCTCATCCTGAAATGTTCCATATACGGAAACTGCGAAAGTAAATGAGCCACACTGTCACACATTAAGGCACACCTCATCGCGACACAGTGTCTCGAAACGTAACTCACAGCGAGCAGAATCTTTACTTCAAATTCCCCTTAACCACTCTACTCGTATAACTTATGCCTTTAATTTATAATGGCATCTTTAGTGCTTGTTGGTAATCAAGAAACAGAAAGATTTTAGCATGGCAAAAGTATTAGGTATAGATCTAGGCACCACGAATTCCTGCATGTGCGTCATGGACGGCGGCGATCCATTGGTTCTCGAAAACTCAGAGGGCAAGCGCACGACGCCTTCCGTTGTAGCATTTACCAAGTCTGGCGAACGATTGGTAGGCGATGCCGCAAAGCGTCAGGCAGTGACAAATTCAAGAAACACTGTTTACTCGATCAAGCGCTTCATGGGACGCAAATTTGATGAAGTTCAAGAAGAACTCAAACGTGTCCCTTACAATGTAGTGAAGGCAGCAAATGGTGACGTCGCTGTAGAGGTTGAGCAGGAAGGGGAAACCAAACAATTCAGTCCCCCTGAAGTTTCTGCAATGATCCTTTCAAAACTCAAGTCAGACGCCGAAAGTCGACTGGGTGAGAAAATCACTCAGGCGGTCATCACCGTCCCTGCCTATTTCAACGACACACAACGTCAAGCCACCAAAGATGCAGGAAAGATCGCAGGTCTGGAAGTCCTGCGTATCATCAACGAACCAACCGCTGCTTCCCTTGCTTATGGATTAGACAAGAAAAGTGACGAAAAAATCGCTGTTTACGATCTCGGTGGTGGCACTTTCGATATCTCTGTACTGGAAATCGGGGATGGTGTATTCGAAGTCAAGGCAACCAATGGTGACACTCACCTTGGCGGCGATGACTGGGACAACACCCTCATGGACTGGATCCTTGACACATTCAAGGCAGACTCAGGAATCGACCTGCGCGGCCAGTCTGACGCTTTGCAACGCATCAAGGAAGAGGCTGAAAAGGCCAAAATCGCTCTTTCCAGCTCTCAGGAATACGAAATCAACCTTCCTTTCGTAACAGCAGATGCTTCTGGTCCCAAACACATCAGCCTCAAGTTGACACGCTCCAAGCTCGAGCAATTGTGCGATTCATTGTTCGAGCGCACGATTCAACCCACTAAATCCTGTCTGGAAGACGCAGGGCTCAGCACCAGCGAAGTCAACGAACTTGTTCTGGTGGGTGGCATGACGCGCATGCCCAAGGTGGTTGAGACCGCGCACACCATGGTCAACAAGAAGCCGCATCAAGGTGTCAATCCAGATGAGGTGGTTGCCATCGGCGCAGCGATTCAAGGTGGAGTGCTCAAAGGAGATGTCAAGGACGTGCTCCTTCTCGATGTGACTCCTCTGTCCCTCGGGATCGAGACGCTTGGGGGTGTATTCACCCGATTGATCGAGCGGAACACGACCATCCCCTCTCGCAAGTCAGAGATATTCTCGACGGCTGCTGATAATCAACCTGGCGTGGAAGTACATGTCCTGCAAGGTGAGCGTCAGTTTGCAAAAGACAACAAATCTGTAGGTCGCTTCCAGCTGACAGACATCCCACCAGCCCCTCGAGGAACGCCTCAAATCGAAGTTACCTTCGATATTGATGCGAACGGGATATTGAATGTCAGTGCCAAGGACCTCGGCACCGGCAAGGAGCAGAAAATCACCATCACAGCCAGCAGCGGCTTGTCACAGGAAGAAGTGGATAAAATGAAAGCCGATGCGGAAACCAATGCTGACGATGACCGTAAAAGGCGTGAGGCTGTTGAAACACGCAACAAAGCTGATAACTCAGTTTATCAGTCGGAAAAATTCCTTTCAGAAAATGGAGACAAGGTTTCTGCAGAGCACAAGCAGGAACTGGAAGACGCTGTCAAATCAGTTCAGGAAGCCCTCAAGGGTGACGACGATGAGACGATCAAAACAACTTCAGAAAAGTTGAATGAAATCTGGCAGAAAGTTTCAGCCGAGTTATATCAGCAGGCAGCTGCTGCAGGAGGAGATGCACCACAACCCGAAGGTGCAGCACCTGGACCGGACGCCGGTGCAGAAGCCCCGCAACAAGAGGGCGACGAAAAGGATGACGGACCGATCATTGATGCTGAAGTAGTTGACGAAAAGAAAGACTGATCACTCAGATATGCTTTTTAAAAGATTTCCGGCGAGTGTCGGAAATTAAAATTCCCGCAAACAAAAACAAAACATAATAATAATATGGCACTAAAAGTAAAACCTCTCGGCGACCGCGTGCTCGTGGAAGCAGTGGAAGAGCAAGAAGTGAAACAGGGTGGAATCATCATCCCTGACTCCGCTAAGGAAAAACCATCCGAAGCCAAAGTTGTTGCTTTGGGCACCGGCAAATCAAGCGACGACGGCAGCAAAGTTGCCTTCGAAGTAAAAGTTGGCGATACCGTACTTATCAGTAAATACGGAGGAACTGAAATAAAAGTGGACGGTAAAGAATATAAGATCCTCAACTCGGATGACATTCTTGCCATTTTCGGTTGATCCGAAATTTAACGAATTCAATATAAAATAATAGAAGGAAAATTTATATGGCAGCAAAACAACTCGTATTTGATGAAGAAGCAAGGCATGCACTACTGGCAGGTGTCGCCAAGCTTGCCAGGGCTGTGAAAGCCACACTCGGACCAAAAGGTCGCAACGTCGTATTGGACAAAAAATTCGGTTCTCCTACCGTCACCAAAGATGGTGTCACGGTTGCCAAGGAAATCGATTTGGAAGATCCATACGAAAACATGGGTGCACAGATGGTGCGTGAAGTTGCAAGCAAAACCAGTGATGCAGCAGGTGACGGAACGACCACTGCAACCGTTCTGGCTGAAGCTATTTACCGTGAAGGTTTGAAATACGTCACCTCTGGAGCCAACCCAATCGGCATCCAGCGAGGCATCAACAAAGCGGTTGACTCAGCTGTGGCACAATTGGCAAAAATCGCCAAGAAAGTCAAAGACAAGGACGAGATCAAGCAAGTTGCAACCGTTTCCGCTAACTGGGACGGGACCATCGGCGAAATCATTGCCGACGCAATGGATAAAGTCGGTAAAGACGGAACCATCACTGTTGAAGAAGCAAAATCCATCGAAACCACTCTGGATGTGGTTGAAGGTATGCAATTCGACAAAGGTTATCTCTCCCCTTACTTCGTGACCGACAGCGATTCCATGGAAACCCGCTTGAGCGACCCTTACATTCTGATCTACGAAAAGAAGGTCAGCAACTTGAAGGACCTGCTCCCGATTCTTGAAAAGGTAGCCAAAGTTGGCAAACCTCTCATGATCATTGCAGAAGACATCGAAGGCGAAGCCTTGGCAACTCTTGTTGTCAACAAACTCCGTGGCACTTTGAACATCTGTGCTGTTAAAGCTCCTGGTTTTGGTGACCGTCGCAAGGCAATGCTCGAAGACATCGCCATCCTGACCGGTGGACGTTGCATCACTGAAGACTTGGGTATCAAGTTGGAAAGCATTGCAATCGACGACTTGGGAAGCGCAAAATCCGTTGTTGTCGACAAGGAAAACACCACCATCGTTGAAGGTGCTGGTAAATCCTCTGACATCCAGGGCCGCGTAAACCAAATCCGCCGCCAGATCGAAGAAACCACCTCTGACTACGATCGCGAAAAATTGCAAGAGCGCCTGGCCAAATTGGCGGGTGGTGTTGCCGTGATCAACGTTGGCGCCGCAACTGAAACCGAGATGAAAGAAAAGAAAGCTCGTGTGGAAGACGCATTGCATGCGACCCGCGCAGCTGTCGAAGAAGGTATCGTTCCTGGTGGTGGCGTGGCATTGCTCCGCACACTTCCTGCCATTGAAAAATGTGAAGGTGCCAACGACGACGAAAACATCGGTATCAGCATCGTCAAACGTGCCGTTGAAGAACCATTGCGCGCATTGTCAGCCAATGCTGGCGAAGAAGGCTCACTGATCGTTCAGGAAGTCAAACGCGTCAAGGCAAACAACGGTTACAACGTTGCAACAGGTGAATACACCGACTTGGTTAAAGCGGGTGTTGTCGATCCCAAGAAAGTGACTCGCACCGCACTTCAAAATGCTGGTTCAATCGCTGGTCTGTTGTTGACCACCGAAGCGTTGATCACTGAGATCCCTGAGAAAGAAGCTGCTGCACCTGCAGGTGGACATCATGGTCCCGACATGGGTGGCATGGGCGGTTACTGATCTTTCGGATTACAAATCACAAATCACTGCACGGAGGCCGACAGTTTTGTCGGCCTCTTTTTATTTTTTCAGCCATCGCAGGCGTAAGGAATTTCCAATGACCAATACATCAGAGAACCCCATTGCAGCCGCACATAACAAAGGACTCATAAAGCCAAACATGGCGAGAGGAATGGCGGCGGCATTGTAGAAGAAAGCCCAAAACAAATTCTGCTTGATCGTCCTCAATGTGGACTTCGCCAAATTCAACGCCTCAGGAATGGCGTCGATGTCGGCCTTAAGTAAAACCATGTCGGATGCTTCACGTGCAATGTCACTGGCCCGTGAAACTGCGATGCCCAAATCGGCCTGTTCAAGAGCAGGTGCATCATTGATTCCGTCTCCAATAAAAGCAACTCGTTCCCCTCTATCCTGCAAATCCCGAATGATGGTCGCTTTTTGTTCTGGCTTCACTTCTGCATGGATGTGCGAGTCTTCGATTCCTAGCTCACTGGCAATGGCTGAAGCTGTTCGCTTATGATCTCCCGTGACCATGTGAATCGCCCATCCTTTGGAACGCAATCGCTCAAGGACTTTGAATGCCTTGGGTTTAATCAAATCTTTCAATGCAATCAGCGCCATCAAATTTTGATTAACTGAAAACCCAACGATCGTTGCCCCCTGCTCCATCCATCGTTTTTGAAATGCATCAGACGCGCCAAGTGCAACTCCCTGATCCCTCAACCAGTTTAAAGAACCCAATCGAACAAGGTCATCCTGAGCCGATTCATCATCACTGGATCGTGAAGCTTGAACCCCAAAACCGGAATGTTCAGTCCAGTCATTCCAATCGATGTCTGCGCCTCCTTCGGCCCATTCCATGCTTGCAATGGCTCGGCTCAATGGATGATTGGATTTTGCGGACAGTGAAGCCGTCATTTTTTTCACGTGATCAAAATCAACTGATTCATTGAACGATTCAAAGGCCGCGACTTCGGGTTTCCCCTGGGTTAATGTCCCTGTTTTATCAAACGCCAGACAGGTGATGGTTCCACTTTTTTCCAATGCTTCACCATCTCGAATCAGAATACCGCGAGCAGCAGCGGCATTGGTTCCCGCCATGATGGCTGCAGGCGTGGCGAGTCCCATGGCACATGGACAAGCAACAATCAAGACGGCAACACTGTGAAGCACGGCAGCAGCCAAAACCGATTCCGTCGCGTGGGCTGACCAAAGCAAGGGTTGAATCAATTCTGAAATATGCTGCATTCCGGACGGCCAGAAAAACCAACCGGATAGCGTGATCAAGGCAAGCATGACAACCACAGGAACAAAGACCGAACTGACCTTGTCCCCAATGCGCTGGATATTGGCGCGGCTGTTCTGTGCGTGCTCAACAACTTGAATAATCCTGGCGAGAGCGGTATCTTCACCCAACCCGACAACGCGAACAAGAAGTCTTCCTTGACCGTTCTGGGTGGCACCATAGACCTTGTTCCCTGCGCTTTTGTCCACAGGCATGGATTCGCCTGTCAGCATGGATTCGTCTACGGAACTCTTGCCTTCAACAATATTCCCGTCCGTGGGTATCTGGTCTCCCGGGCGAATCTCCATCAAATCGCCTTGATACAACTCAGACACATCGATCTCTTCAAAGGCTCCATTCGCTTGTTGCCTGCGGGCTCGCTGAGGTGCCAGTTGCATCAAGGATTTCAAAGTGCTGGAGGCTTTGGCACTGACTTTTGCCTCCATCCAATGCCCCAGACTGATGAGTGTCAGGATGCCCACTGTTTCCATGAAATAAAGATGCACCATTTTCCCCGAGATCCATCCCCAGATACTGAACAAGTAGGCGGAGCTGGCGCCGATCGAAACCAGCGTATCCATGTTGGAGCGTCCTTTTTTCAGTTGCTGCCAGGCACCTCGATAAAAACGGCTACCGGCAACAAATAAAATTAAGGATGCGAACAAAAAAGAGAAGGTGCGGTAATTGGAGGAAGTTCCCAACTCCATCCCCCATTCCCCCAACATCATGAGAATGAGAACAGGGCCGCCCAGGAAAAGATTCAAACCCCAACCTGAAAACCTGCTTTTCCCTGGTCTGGAATTTGGATGGGCTTCGGCCGGAGCGATTTGAGCACATTGGAATCCCACATCTTCCAAGGCTTTCTCGAGTTTGGAAATGTCTGATTCCTGATCTGTTGCCCAGAAAACCTCGGCTGATCCAGGCTCCAATTGCAACCGGACCCGCTCCACGCCCGAAACATCGTTGAGCGCCTCGGCAGCATGACGTGCACAGTTTTGGCAAGTCATGCCGGAGATGCTTATTTGAGTAATATTTGTGGCATTGAAGGACATTGCATTGAATTCTCATGCCGCTGAGGCCCCCTTCGCATGAATCATCTCTCGGATGAATGAAGGCCCCTTTCCATCAAAAACATTCAAGCGCTTGTTTAACATGGCGTCCGACCCCATCCCCCTGACACAAACAGATTATGAAAACCAAAAGGTAGATGTCGGAGGCAATCCACTCCGGCTCAATGACGTTTCCTCTACGTCATATTAAGAATTTGCATGCGCCTGTGAGACGCCCTCCCAGGGCAATCACTACTAATCTCTGAACGGCTTTTGATCGGGCTCGTCGATCTCGTCACCTTCGAGGACCAGGCGTGCCTCGGGTGTTCCCACCCAGTGCACACCAGATTGGAGGAATCCCAGGACTTCACTTTGCCTGAGCAGAGGCCCCGTCACCTTGAACTGCATTCCCTCGGGGCATTGATCCCGCAACTTAATGAAGTCCTCCGGCACCAGCGGCTCGGGCCTGACTCCGCCCAGCAATTCAATGGTATGCACCCCTGCCTCACGCGCCAGCTCGATGGCTTCGCGCGCTTCTTTCTCGGAGAAAAGCCCCTGACAAAATACGGCTTTGACCTGTCTGACATCCGCAGCCTCGACCACGTCTCTCAGTTCTCGGAAAAAAACTTTGGGCTGATTGTCTTTGAGCGTAGCGGGATTCACCACGAGCGCAATTTCATGCGCCCCTAAATCAACGGCCGCCTCTGTCTCATAGCGCTTGATGTCAGAATCCATCGCTCCAAATGGAAACCCGATCACGCAAGTGACATTGACGGAACTGTCTTCTAGAACAAGAGCCGCGGCTACAACGCGCGAGCTGTGCACTGTAACACCGTAGAGCCCCAACTCGGCAGCTTCCTGACAACGAGCTTTGATCTCCTGCAGCGTTGCATCTGGCTTGAGCAGGGTATAGTCCAGATGCTTGGCCAGTTCAGAAAAGGATTCTTCAGAGCCTGACATCACTTAAGCACCAGGTAGAAGGTTAGCAACCATGGCTTTCTCTTCTTTTAATTCATGGATGGTCGCATCAATCTTGCTCTGGCTGAATGCATTGATTTCCAACCCACTCACGATGTCCAGCTTCTGATCACGACTGCGAACCGGGAAGGATGTTATCAATCCTTCTTCAATACCGTAACTTCCGTCAGAGCAAAGACAGACACTGTGCCAATCACCATTCATGGTAGGATTGATGATTGAGGCAACGGTATCAACAACAGCATTGGCTGCGCTGGCAGCGCTCGAGGCCCCTCGCGCTTTGATGATGGCAGCTCCACGCTGCTGCACTGTACTAAGGAATTCACCTTCGAGCCAGTCAGAATCACTGATGACATCAGTCACGGCCTTGGCCCCAATGCGAGCATTGGTAAAATCAGGATATTGAGTGGCTGAGTGATTCCCCCAGACACCCAGACGACTGACCTCGGTCACATCGACACCTGCTTTTTTGGCCAATTGGGATTTGGCACGGTTTTCATCCAGACGAGTCATGGCGAACCAACGATCACGAGGAACATCGGGTGCATTGTTCATGGCAATCAGACAATTGGTGTTGCATGGATTCCCAACCACTAAAGTGCGGACGTCTGAAGCAGCATTGTTCTGGATAGCCTGCCCCTGACCAATGAAAATTTTGCCATTGATCCCCAGAAGATCCTGTCGCTCCATACCCTGCTTACGGGGAACACTGCCCACTAGAAGCGCCCAGTTGACACCTTTGAATCCTTCATTCAAATCAGCAGTAGGCACAATGCCTTTCAGCAAAGGAAAAGCGCAATCATCCAATTCCATGCAAACACCTTGCAATGCAGGAAGTGCTGGCTCGATTTCAAGCAGGTGAAGGATCACAGGCTGGTGGGGGCCGAACATCGCGCCGGATGCTATCCGGAACAATAGTGAATAACCGATCTGACCGGCGGCACCGGTCACCGCCACACGAATGGGAGCTGGGTTCATTATCTAAACTTTCAAATTCAGGTTCAATGTTCAAAGGCAAGCCGAAGCACGCCAAGTGGAAACATATTAGAAGCTCATGGCTCATCAACGCAAGTGCAACGTGGCCAAAGCACCTTATTTGATTGGAAATGAGGAGTTGCGACTGCCTTTGGAGTGTCACGTTTTTGCAAATATGAAAGTTTTTTCATCCGTGCCTCGCCTTGCTCTGCATTATTTGAACGGATACATCACGGAGCAAGTTATTTGTAAAAGAATGGCACTGACCCTTGATAGTGCAAAATACATCCCGTTGCGCGAGGTGTTTTCATTGACCATTTTGAACTTTTGTTTTCGACGTTGGTAGCACATGGTATTTCTATGAACTCTAGGTATTCCGAATCGCGCAGGTCGTTTCTCAAGCAATCTTCCATTCTGGTTGGATCCAGTGTTTCCGGTCTTTCCTTTCCATGGATTGCCAAAGCTCAATCCCCGAATGACAAAATCCAGATAGCCGCCATCGGGACGGGCGGACGCGCTGCAGCGAATGTCGCTGGAGCATCGCATGAAGCCATTGTCGCGATGTCAGATGTGGATTCCAACATGCTTGATGCCACCGCGAAAAAATTACCTGACGCACGCCAATATAAAGACTTTCGGATCATGCTGGAAAAGGAAGCAGACCGCATCGACGCCGTTCTGGTTGGAACACCCGACCACACCCACGCACCCGCTGCAGCCATGGCAATGCGCATGGGCAAACACGTATATTGCGAAAAACCCCTGACACATACCGTTCATGAGGCTCGAGTGCTCAGTGATCTTGCCAAACAAAAAGGCTTGGTCACGCAAATGGGAACGCAAATTCATGCGGGGAATAACTACCGTCGTGTAGTCGAACTGGTACAATCAGGAGCCATTGGCAAAGTGGAACGCGTTCATGTATGGGTCAATATAGGCAGTTCTTATTCGGATGGAAAATTCACCACCAGCACTCAAGCTCCACTTAATCTGGATTGGGACCTCTGGCTTGGGCCCGCAACCGAACGACCCTACAGTGAAGGGGTGCATCCATTTACCTGGCGTCATTTCTGGGATTACGGCAACGGAAGACTCGGTGACTTTGGCTGCCACTACATGGACCTTGCTCATTGGGCGCTTAACTTACGCCAGCCCACAAGAATTGAAACAAAAGGCCCCGAGGTAGAATCGGTGACTACCCCAAGACATTTACAGGTGGATTATTACCACCCAGCCATTGAAAAGAGATCACCTGTTCACTTGACCTGGTATGGCAACCGGACTCCCGATATCGTCAAGGCACTGAAGGATTCAAACGGCAAGCCATTGAACTTTGGAAGCGGCCAATTATTCGTGGGGGAGAAAGGCATGATCATTTCCAACTACGGCGAACACCGCCTGTTGCCAGAATCAACTTACAAGGACTTCGAACGCCCTGATGAGTTCATCCCCAATTCCATCGGTCATCACAAGGAATGGACCGAAGCCATTCGCAGCAGTGGAAATACAACATGCAACTTTGACTATGCAGGAGCACTCACGGAGACCGTACTCTTGGGTAGCGTTTCCTATCGGAGTGGTGAAGACATCGACTACATCCCAGAAACCGCCACCACCCGCAAGCCTGGCAAAGCTAGAAACATGCTGCACAAAGAATACCGAAAAGGCTGGACGCTTTAAGCTATTGTTAAATCACATGTAGAAGAGCAAAGGCCACACCGGGCCCAAACCCTGATGAGCGAATCTTATTTTGCAAACGTAGGGCTTCGTTTTTTCCCTGTCGATGCAGTTGAGCAACTTCGCTGGATATCCTGAGTGTATGAGCGAGGGTGCCACGATTTTCCCACAGGATCGTTCTTGACCCAGTGGTAACTGACACCTTGCAATCAAAAAAACAACCTTGTGGTCTATCAACTCAGTGTTGCCATATTGCTTTTTCTTTTAATAGAAAAACCAGTTGAACCATTCCTGATTCGGTGAATTCAAGGCTCGGGGATTTCAAATCAGTCCTGATCCAATCACGCATATTAGCGGGAGTCGGGCCTGTGTATTTAAAAGATAGCTGATCCTTCCCCCTGTGATGACTGGAATATTGAGCAATGACCTCAGCAAATATTTGGATATTTTTGCCAGAAAATTTACGCAAGACCTATTTGATACCTTCTGAAAAATATAATTGAGAAAAGCTGCTCGATTAACAGCCGATATCCCGTCGATCAAATACCACCACTAACAAGTATTTCCCTGGCATGTGTCTCATGCCGGCATTGGATTGAAGGCAAGGCATGCGCACTGGAGGAGCAAAAAGCTTATGCAACATACAAAACGACCCTGCCCCGTTGAAAAAAAGGTTTCTTATCGACGCATCTTCCATGGAGGACAGCTTCGTTCATAACTGAAATCAGCATCTCCTTTAAAAAATACAAACCCTGAGGAAGAGTTGCATGTGCTTCCAAATTGACCTGATCTATCAACAGGCCGACATCTTCATTTAAGAGAGATTCGCAATCAACGCAGGTGCCTGCTTGATCAGGTCCTCCAAGTTACCAGGCGCTTTACCACCACCGCGAGCAAAAGCAGGCTTGCCCCCTCCTCTTCCGTCCACAAGAGGAGCCAGTGTTTGGATAATTTTCCCGGCAGGATAGGCTTTCTGCCATTCCTTGCTGGTGATCGCTAGTAGCACGGCGGAGTCTCCACTTTTACCTACCAAAACGATCACACCATCAAAGCCTGATTTTAGAGCGTCACCGGTGGTTTGAATGGTATTACCTTCCACCTCGCCAAGGTTGGCAAGAATGAGCGGACATTCGGCCAAATCACCGGAGGCAGGAATGTTAATTGCAGTTTGTTTTAACTGATTTGCCGTTCCAGATGCTTGTTTTTCCCTTAACAAACGCAGTTGTTTTTCCTGTTGCTTCTGCTGAACAAGAATCGATTCAATCTTCCGATCCAACTCACCCAAAGGTGTATTCAACTGAGACGCCATGGCTTGTAGAGTTTTCGATTCATGCAACGCTCTTTGATAGGCCTCCATACCTGCACACGCTTCAATACGTCGAATACCAGCCGCAATCGCAGACTCTGCCACGATGCGGAACAAGCCAATTTCTCCGGTGGCTGAAGCATGCGTGCCACCACAAAGTTCCATGGAATATCCATCCAGATTCCCTCGACCGCCACCAATCTGAACGACACGCACCTTGTCCCCATACTTGTCCCCGAAAAACTGCATGATATCGGAACGTTTCTGAACTTCCTCGTATGGGACTTCCTGCCAACTGACGCTCCCGTTCTCAAGGATACGCTGGTTGACCAATTGTTCGACGTCTCGCACTTGTTCGGGAGTGAGGGGTTGACTATTGAAATCAAATGTCAGTTTCTCAGGTCCAACGTAGGAACCTTTCTGACTGACATCTTTGCCAACCACTTCGTGCAAGGCCCAATGTAATAAATGAGTGACGGTGTGATGCCGTTGAATGGCATTGCGTCGCTCAAGATTCACTTCAAGCTTCACCGATTGTCCCAAACCAGGAATTTCATCGGTATCACTTCCGTCTTTGATCGGCAACATATGCAACCAGGCATCCCCTGCCTTGCGTGTATCTTGGATTTGCCATAACTGACCTCCGCTGGTCAACGAGCCTTGGTCACCTAATTGTCCGCCCATTTCAGCGTAAAACACAGTCGAATCCAGCACCACCGCAAGGGCATCCTTTTCCTGAACGACTTCGAGGACTTTGGCTTCGGTCTGCAATTGGTCGAAGCCAAGGAATTTGGTTGGCTGCGTTGTTTTGATTTGAGATACCGATATGACCTCCTGCTGTTGGGCGGCTCGAGCACGTTGGCGCTGGGCCTCCATGTGAGTTTCAAAGCCTGGGGAGTCCACCGTCAAGCCACGCTCGCGCGCCATCAATTCAGTGAGATCCAATGGAAACCCAAAGGTATCATAAAGTTTGAAAGCAAACGCGCCACCAAGTTCTTCTCCACTTGAAAGAGTGTCGGCTTTTTCAGTAAACAATTGAATCCCGCGATCCAAGGTTTTGTTAAAGGCCGTTTCTTCCGCTCGGATGGTATCTTGAATGATGGTTTTTCTTTCTCGCAATTCAGGGAAAACATCTCCCATCGTTTCCGCAATCACATCCACGAGTTGAAAGAAGAAGGGTTCGTGAAAATCCAGGGCACGTCCATAACGCACCGCTCGACGAAGAATGCGGCGCAGGACGTAGTTGCGATCCGTATTTCCCGGAGCAATACCATCCGCAATGGAGAACCCAAGGGTACGGATATGGTCTGCAATCACTCGGAACGCGATGTCGATTTTCTCTTGCTCAGTGTAAGTGGTATGACCAGCTTCAGGTAATGTGGAGGCGTATTTCTTTCCACTCATCTTTTCGATATGATCAAAAATCGGCCGAAAAACATCCGTTTCATAATTGGAAATGACGTGATTGAATTCAGTGAATCCACGTGTATTCTGCATCACACTGGCTACGCGCTCAAATCCCATTCCAGTATCCACATGCTTGGCTGGCAGGTCTGAAAAAGTTCCGTCAGGGTTGGCATTGAACTGAATGAAAACAAGATTCCAGATTTCAATGCAATCGGCGCTGTCGGTATTCACCAAGGCTCCCTTGGTATCAGCATTGGGCGTAAGATCGATGTGAAGCTCTGAACAAGGTCCACAGGGCCCAGTATCTCCCATCATCCAGAAATTATCCTTTTTGTTCCCATAAACGATGTGAACTTCAGGATCCAATCCAGCAGCCTTGAAAATATCGAACCAAAGGTCATAAGCATCCTGATCGAACTCAGCAGGATCTCCCTTGCTTGCATCGGGTTTGTAAACCGTGGCGTAGACACGCTCTTTTGGGAATTTCCAGACCTCAGTCAATAATTCCCAGGCCCATTCAATGGCTTCCTTTTTAAAATAATCACCAAAACTCCAGTTCCCTAACATCTCAAAGAAGGTGTGGTGGTATGTGTCCATCCCCACGTCTTCAAGGTCATTGTGTTTCCCCCCTGCCCGGATGCATTTTTGGGTATCCGCAGCACGTCCAGGTTGGTAAGGACATTTCTCCTGCCCAAGAAAAATGGGGACAAACTGATTCATCCCGGCGTTCGTGAACAGCAAGTTGGGTGCGTCCGGCATCAAGCTGGACGAAGACACCATACTGTGTTGTTTGGATTTAAAGAAATCGAGGAACGATTGTCGTATCTCTGAGCTTGTCATCATGTTAGCAGGCAATGTAGTAGGGAAATTTCAGGATCAATGGTAGTAAAAAGATAGCATTTGTCAGGGTTGTTTCATCAACGACATACAGACTTTCAAGTCAGGATCGATTTTCACTGAAGCAGGCATTCGTTCCATCACTTTTGAATCGTATTGGGATCCATGAATGGAACAGGCTCAGGTTGAGGAGAGGTTGTCTGATAGTAATAAATCGCGGCAAGCCCGAGGCAAACCATGATAAAGAAACCTATCATGGCTCCGGCAAAAAATTTCCCCAACCATGGAGCACCCTGCTGTTTCGCGCTTGATTCATTGAATGTTTCTTTCATTGACATATGATTTATTTAACCCAAATCGCTGAGTGAGCAATCGATCTTGCTTGATCCATATTAAGACGCTTCATCTTTCAAAGATGCCAACACTTCAGGATCTCGCACGTCCACCCATCGACCTTCAATTTTCAAGCCGGCAATGGTTTGCTCATCCTTGACCAGGTCGATGATCGCATCGGTCAATTCGTATTCACCGCGAGGAGATTTTTCCAATCGCTCCATGTAGTCAAAGGCCGCAGCTGCAAAAATATAGATACCCGCATTGTACCAAACCGGATCGCCATCCTTGAGGACACCCTCGGCACGCAGCTGATCCAGTTCCTCGTGAGTCGGTTTTTCGACGAGCCGGGACAAACAGAAAGCGTCATCAAAAAAATTAATCCCTCCTTTGGTCACATCTTCACCTTCCGTCACTGTGAGCAATCCGGCAAACTGACCTTCACCATAGCGTTTCACCATGCGGGCGTAGGTCTCGGGTCGAACCAGGATATCTCCATAAGTCAGCAGAAAATCATCATTGCCTACGATCTCTCGGGCAGGTAGTGCCGCGCGACCCGTGCCATCCTGTACCTCCTGTCGGCGATAGGTCACTTCAACACCAAAAGCAGATCCATCTCCAAAGTGACTTTCAATGACTTCCGCCTTCCACCCGGTAATCAGGCAAATTTCTCGAATACCCGCAGATTTCAGGCCTTCAATAATATGTTCCAGGATGGGTTTCCCTTCTACCGGTAACATCGGTTTGGGAAGCGATTGAGTCAGATCACCCATTCGAGTGCCTTTTCCAGCGGCGAGAATAACTGCTTTCATGTTTCTAAAAAGTGATCAAGCGGCACCTGTGCAGGGCGCCGCTTGATGCTAAATATTCAAGATAAATCAGGCTCCGTATTTATCAAACATCATGGCATGAGCTTGCATGTGACGAATGAGGAACTTCGCATCAAAAACCCCCATGGAACCAATGTTGGCACCCGTTTCGGTAAATCGATCCAATTTATCCGATCCTGAAAAAGCCGACGTCAGCAATACGGGCTGTGGATGCCAGGAGTGACCTTTCATGGGGCAAGGAGTCGAATGATCACCAGTAATGGCAATCACATCGGGACGTTTCTGCAACAGGATGGGCAAAGCTTCATCCAGTTCCTCGATAGCCTTCTTCTTGGCTTCGAAATTGCCATCCTCACCATACATATCGGTGTATTTGTAATGGATGAAGAAGAAGTCATAATTGTCATACTCTTCAAGGTAGCGATTGAATTGCTCACTGATGGATTGAGGACCTTCTACCTTGTCCATCCCCACCAACTGAGCCAGTCCTTTGTACATTGGGTAAACAGCCAGACAGGCTGCCTTCAGTTTGTAACGTTCCTCAAAAGTAGGAATGTCAGGTTGATGAGCAATGCCACGCATCAGGAAACCATTGGCCGGGCGCTCGTCTTTCAGGATCGGAAGCGCTTTGTCATAAAAAGCTTTGATGAGCTTGGCTGCCTTCTGGGCTTTTTTGGATGAGGGATCCAGAGGTGTGGATTCGGCAATAGGCAAACCCTCACGCTGGGGGTCAGTATCATTGAGTGGACCTTCCATGCCCGTTCCACGGAAAATGACGACGAATCGGTGGCCTTTTCCGGGTTGAATGATGATTTGTGTATTGGAAACTTTCTTAATTTTCTTGGAAAGGATGGCGCAGAGACGTTCGCACTCCTCGGTTTCAATACGGCCCGCACGACGGTCGGTCACCAGACCATCAGCATCCAGTGAACAAAAGTTGGCACGCGCTGCCACGTCCCCTGCCTTGAGTTCCAATCCAAGGCCAAGAGCCTCGATCACTCCACGTCCGACTTGCGTTTCTACCGGATCATAACCAAACAAGGCCAAGTGCCCTGGACCACTACCAGGAGTGACACCAGGAGCCACCGGGGTCATTCTCCCCTGAATGGCCTCGCGGCTAAGCTTATCCATGATCGGCGTCTTTGCCGCTTCCAGAGGGGTCAGGTATCCATTTTCTTTGATGGCAATATCGCCTACACCGTCCAGAACAACCAAAGCAATTTTGGCCTTGGTGGGCAGCGTCAGCTTGTCATACATTTGATCGAGTTTCGTCATTTCAATTTTCAATATTCAGTCTTGAGGTTCAGGGAAGGACTCGCACAAAAGCACAGGAAACCTGCAAAAGCACCCATGAAATCATCTATCACCCTATCCTGCAGCCCTGGAACGCCAGCCCATCCGGGGGTAGGATACTGAATATAAAGTAGGAGAAGGTCAACTGGTTTTCGCCCCACTGGGATGGAGACATATTTGGAGTTGATCCTCTAAATTTTGAAGCATTGATGTGGATCAATCGCAGGATCCAAAAGTGGGATCCTACGATTGATCCAGCAAGGGGGGACACAGTTTTTGACGCGCTGAAGGGATGACAAGGGATCAGCAAAGCATCGGGGTTCCTCAGATACCAATCAGGCCCCTGCCAGCCCTACCCTCTTGGCGGCCCACGCAACGCAGATATTTCCTGCGATTCGGCGACTGCCAGCAGAAGGCCGTCATGACAACACACTTGCCGCTAAAGCTAACGGGTCGGAGAATCCTGCTTTTTCATTCGTTCTTGGCCCCCTCTTTTTCAATGGTCACATGAAAAGCCCAGTGACGTTTATTGGGGGGGGTGTCCGTATTGTTGGTTTTGATAAGCAATTTATTGTTACCTTTCCGCAACTGAATCGGCAAACGGATGGTTTCCAATCCTGCCTCGTGCTTCAGCGCGGCTACCTTTTCGTCGTTGACCCATATAATGGCCCAGTCATCAATACTCAGGCGCAGATTGACAGTTTTGTCACGATCACTTGGCAAGGTAGTTTGTGCATAAGCGCTGTGATTCAAAACGGTCAATGGAGTTGCGGCATGATGGCGCTCGAAGAAGAGATACTGAAGATCAATCCATCCGCGCTCGCTCGACAGTTGGGCAATGATAGGTTCCTCGCCTCCCGCCAACGACATGGATTCCATCCATGACCCATCCGGCAAAGGATCTTTCTCGATAAAATTCTCCCATTGATCCCCTTCAGGCCATAGCCCGGCAACCTGCCATTCAAGAGGCATTTGAATATTGGCAGATGCAGACTCAGGGATGTGATAGCTGTATACCATGGATTCCATATCATCCCCGCGAGCACCTGTACGGAAGATAAGAGAACTTTCAAAATAGATAGGGTCAGGCCCGAAAAACCGGTAAAACACACCATCCTGATCGAGTCTTCCCCGGTTGACCTGATATGGACAACCCGCCCAACGCGTCTGACGTTCGTTGAATCCCCACGTAAATCCGAAATCATCTTCCACATTATGCCCTCGAATTGCGTGCGGGTGGGTTTCCCCATCCATTAACATCGTCATGCCGCCCGTGTGAAAAACCATATCTGAATGATTGCGTTGCATGTAACCGACCGCGACTCCAGCCAGAAAACCCTCCCCTTCAAAGTTACCCAGTTCTAAATAACTGCCGCGCTTTGCCGCAGGTTTTGCCATTCGATGGGTAGCGTGGAGGCGGTAAGGGGTCAGTGAATCAGCGTTTTTATAAGCGTGCCAATCAATCATCGCAACAGCGCGTTGGCCTTTGGGTCCGCGCAGGGTGACACGGCAGGATTCGGAAAAGGGAATCGGAAGATAGAGATTATACCCAGGGGTGCCTGGCATGCCCGGCAAAGGGTTTGGCAAGACGGCATAAGCAGCACAATCGATCACATAAGGATCAAGGCCGTGCATGATCCCAAAAAAAGGTTTCAAGGGAACGTCGATCTGAGGTTCCGGAGCATTATCAACATGAATCACCAGATGTGTATCATCACCCGCGAGGAACCATATGTGCCGTATACTTCCAGGTCCTTTGAGCTCGGCAATATCCACCGAGCCACTCTGAGGAATCCGCTGATCACTGTTGCTCCGATGTGATCGAAACTTACTCGGCAATTGAATCATCGGGACAGCAGGATCGGATATTGTATTGGCAAGCGTCTCGATAAACCCAGCCATGAGGAGATAAATCGAGAGAACGCTTGATGGAAGGACCGAGAATGGAATCACTAATTGCACAGGCATTCTTGAGAGTATTTCAAAAGATGAGAAAAAACCTTCATTGTCAATGAAGGCATATTCAAAAGTGTTGTCAGGTATTCCATATTAAGCGATTGAAAAAGAAAAAATACGCATCGAGGCACCAAAGCATGGAATCCTCGGGAAGAGGCCCATACAGACCTCGCGCATCATTTCTCATTTGCTTAAGGAGTCAACATGGATTCGGCTAATTGATCGATTTTATTGCGAATCAATGAGTCTGAACCCTGAGTATGTATGGCGGCAATTCGCTCAATCCATTCATGTGTCGCGCCAGGCTCGATGATCGCAAGAGAATGATCTTTGAAACCATGGACATTACCGTTCCATATTTCAATGTAACCAAGCGATGGAAAAGCACGGGTGTATTCTTTTTGCCGTTGTTCACTGGGAGGATAACCCCACCCCCATATATCAAAACCAGGCGTGACCTCCAGGGGAAAAGTCCTGACCAGTCCATCTCCGGTTTCATGAGAAAATACGGCGTAATACCCTCGTTTCAGGGGACTGGCCATCAAATCCCCTATTTCCTTCCATGCACCAACAAATCGAATGGGAGCCGTTTTTACGTCCCCTACCATTCCAGTCATCCATTCATTGAAATCACGATCGTCGGGAACAAATTTTTCTGCAGGAACAATGATCTCTGTCTTTGCCGTCACGTCACCTTGCCCACCGGGAGCAAGTGTCGACGTTGTCCAGTGCGAGAATCGAACAGACTCTTTGCCTGGATTTGTAATGCGGATACGTGCCTCCAGAAACGGTTGCTTTTCATTGGCCTGATAGGTGATCTGATGGCTCAGCCCAGTCACAGGTTCAACGCTGGACATGCGGATCCCCACCGTTCCACCATCGTTTTCAACTAACTCCCACTCCCAGGACAAGGCATGAGAAGTTCCGTGTTCGCGGCGAGGCATCACGTGTTCGATACCGCCCCATGTCATCCAGAAGCCCGTATCATTGTTTGCTCCCAACGGAACAGCAATAGGGTTGATCCACAGTTGCTCACGCCCTGAAGGCATATGAACAAAGGAGTGAACTCGCCCCATGCTCGGGATGATTGTCGCCCGAAACCATTCATTTTCGATTATTTTTGAAGGAACTTTACGGGTAATCACTTTCTCTGGTCGCGAGTGATATTGTTTCCAGTCCATTTTTGGAACACCGGATGCATCAAGAGAAACCGCATGTTCGTATTCCAGATAACGAAGAGACACCTCCGAAGACCTGAGGCGAATGCCTCGCTCTATCTCCTGCGCTGAAAGTAGACCGCTTGTGATCCCCAGTAATAAGAACAGGCTGAATTTGAATCGAAATAGAATCATTGCCTTGAGTGTGCTGACAGCAATCGTCATGGTTTTTTTGTTGAAATCGACAAGAAAAGGGGCCGAACCTTGAAAAAGGTTCGGCCCAGAGTGTTTGTTAATAATGGCTACACGTTTGAATTATTCCGCAATAAAGAAGTGCGACTCTCCTTCCGGTGCCACCGAATAAGGGGAAGTAGCACCTGCCACTGCCTCATATGGCCCACCCACCGCAGAGGAACTTTTCAGAATGCCTTCAAATGCTATGACGACACTGCCCTCCGAAAGTTCTATTGAGCTGATGGCTCCTGAGGTTTCTTCCTCCGTATCCACATCTCCCGTACGAGCACGATAAGCTTTCAGGCCTCCCTCTGGATCATTGATGAGAACACGTGTGCTTAAATTCGTGGTTGACCATTCCAGATTGGCACCGCCACCACCTTCGTACCAAATGGCACGCATGGGATAGAGACCTGGCTTGACAACAGCAAAACCAAATACGGTATCAGCCGCTCCACGACCTCCACTGAAAACGCCTAGCTGCATCGCATCGGATGATGCTTCATGACCTAGTGTGACTCTAAAACCATCATCGGAGTTAAATATCATTCGATAGAAACCGGACTCAGGAAATTCGATATAACTTAAAATCTCAGCCCCG
>Ga0233432_10001015_pt1 | contig 27256 bp, 19 predicted proteins | sample SI_122_August201_6_FD_179870 | JGI IMG/M metagenome (GOLD analysis project Ga0233432, IMG submission 179870) | Seawater microbial communities from Saanich Inlet, British Columbia, Canada - SI_122_August2016_10_MG | ecosystem: Environmental > Aquatic > Marine > Inlet | place: Canada: British... | reverse complement strand
TTGCTGCAGGGGAAGGGGCGTTGCAAACATTGATGATACGGTTACTTTCCTCGATCAAAAAATCATCCACCAGGGCACCCTGAGGAGACACGGCCTGAGCCCGGATCCCAGCTGGTGCAGCAGTGAGATGCTTGGATTCAATTTCGGGAATGAGTCGCTTGAGTGCTTTTACAAACGCACCTTTATTATAAGAACGCCACATTTCACCCCATCCCATTCTCCAGTGCTTTATAGCCATTTTTTGGAACCCAGGGTAGCTAATGGATTCAAGTAGATCCTTGAGATTAAGATCGAATTTACCATAGGCTTCTCTCCCAAAAGCGAGGACGGCGTTTGGTCCGCACTCGACAGTCCCATCAATCATGCGGGTAAAGTGAACTCCTAAAAAAGGAAAAGCTGGATCAGGTACTGGGTAGATAAGGTGTTTACAAAGATTCTTAGCCTCTTCCTTCAGTTCATAATATTCACCCTTAAAGGGAATGATCTTGGCTGGTGGTTTTTGGCCACCCAGTTGGGTGATTTTGTCAGAATGTAAACCTCCGCAGTTTATCGCGTACTTACATTGAATGGTTCTTTGATTGGTCTCGATAACTAAACCATCAGATTGACTTTGAATCCCGGTAAGGGAATGGTTCAGCAAAATTTGGTTTTCTTCTTTTTCTGCAATTAGTTTGCCAAGCTGAAGGCAGACTTGTTTGTAATTTACGATTCCACATTCCGGTGCATGGATTGCCTGAACTCCGGCCACATGAGGCTCGATTTCAAGCATTTCCTCCCGGGAAATGATTTTGCAGTTAACCCCATTTTCCTGCCCGCGTTGAAAAATATTCTGCATGCGGGGAATTTCTTCATCATTGAGGGCAATAATGATTTTTCCGCAGAGTTCATGTTCAATTCCATATTCCTTGCAAAATTGCTCCATGGCTTTCTTTCCATTTCGGCAATTAATTGCTTTTAAGGAGCCAGGCTTGTAATAAATACCTGTATGCAAAACTCCGGAATTGTGTCCGGTCTGATGCTTGGCCAAAGACGATTCTTTCTCAATAACGGCGACCGAGAGCTTTGGGAACTTTTGGCTTAATTGATAGGATGTAGCAAGTCCAACAATTCCTCCTCCGATAATACAGATATCAAACATTTTTAGAAATTAATCTAATTGAATTTTACCATAGGATCGATCGAGGTGGGCGTACCCGCCATCCGGATAGAAAATTTGTCCAGTTGTGTGAGATGAACGTGGGGATGCCAGAAACACAACTGCGTCTGCAATCTCACGATCGGTGGTCATTCGTTTACCTAAAGGTATATTTTCCTCGATGGATTGCAGCGTTTTATTCGGATTTGAGAGACTGTCGAGCCATCTTTGATACATGGGTGTCATAACCTCTGCCGGGATGACTGCATTTACGCGAACTTCTTTTTCGGCAAGATCGAGAGCCCATTCTCTAGTAAGGGCATTCATCGCTCCTTTGGATGCGGCATAACCAGACGTACCACCCTGTCCAGTTTCAGCAACCTTTGAACCAATATTGATAACTGTGCCTTTGTTTTTGATTAATTCATCCAAAGCGAAGTGAGTGAGAGCAAATACATGCATTAGGTTTTTCTTTAGACTGCTAAAGAACGACTCTGCTGATGAATCGAGTCCAACTCCGTCGTTTGTCCCTGCGTTATGAATAAGATAATCTATTCGACCGGTCTTTTTAAGGGTTTGTTCGATTGCACTCTTGCAGACTGCCTCTACTGTAAGCTCGGTTTCAATACAAAAGACTTGCTCTTGGCTTGCACCTAGTTCTTCTATCAATGACTTAGCAATATCAGGGTTGCGATCGAGGATTACCACTGTTGCTCCTTCTTTGAAAAATGACCGAACGATAGCTGCCCCTATTCCTTTGGCTCCACCTGTTACGATGGCAACCTTGTCCTGCAGTTCTAGATTCACACAGATGCCACAACTTTTTGAGCAGATGAACCGAGCTGGTCAATTCCCAGTTCGACATGATCTCCTTCCTGTAGGTATACAGGAGGATCCATTCCCAAGCCTACTCCAGGAGGAGTACCCGTGGAAATAATATCTCCAGGCAAAAGAGTCATGAATTGACTGACATAGCTTAAAAGAAATGGGATTTTGTAGTGTAAATTAGAAGTGTTGCTTGATTGCATTGTTTCTCCATTCACTTTTAGCCACATCTTTAAATTATTCACATTTACGATTTCATCGGGTGTTGCGAGGAATGGACCAAAGGGTGCAAAAGTGTCACAACTTTTTCCTTTTACCCATTGGCCGCTTCGTTCCAATTGGAAGGCCCGCTCGCTGTAATCATTATGCAGGGCATATCCGGCCATGTGTTGCATGGCATCTTTTTCATCGACATAGCTTGCCTTTTTTCCAATCACAAATGCGAGTTCAACCTCCCAATCGGTCTTGTTACCTCCGCGGGGGAGAATTAAATCATCATTGGGGCCACAATAAGCGCTGCTTGCTTTAAAGAATAGGACTGGTTCTTCAGGTATATCCATGCCTGACTCTGCAGCATGGTCATCAAAGTTAAGTCCGATACAAACAATTTTGCTTGGCCGTGCAATCGGTGCACCGTAGCGTTCCTCTTCATTAAATGGAGGTAGGTCGCCTTCATTCTTATTTACCCATTCCTGCAGACGCTTTATTCCATCTGTCTCGAAGAATACCTCATCGTAATCTTCCCCAAAAGAAGAAGTTTCAACTTCTTTACCGTCGTTCAAAATAATTCCCGGAGATTCTTCACCGGGTTCTCCTTTTCTAATAAGTTTCATAAATAATTTTTTATTTTAAGCTCATTACGCCACCATCAATGTCATAGGCTCCGCCAGTAATAAAAGAGGCTTCTTCGGAGCAGAGAAAGGTCGCAATATTGGCAATTTCCTGTGGCTCGCCCATACGTCCGATGGGTTGATATTTTGAAAGTTCATCAAATTTTTCGTTTCTTTCATTTTCTTCAGGGTAGTATTTTTTGAGAAAACCATCGACGAAAGGCGTATGCACTCGACCTGGGCAAAGACAGTTGCAGCGAATCCCATGATCTACAAAGTCCCGGGCCACGCTAAGAGTCATTGCCAAAACAGCACCCTTGCTGGCAGAGTAGGCGAATCGATCCGCGATTCCTAACCGAGATGCAATCGATGCAAGATTTAGCACGACACCCGATCTTTCTCCTTCCATGATAGGCAGCACATGCTTTAAACATAAAAACATTCCCTTGGCATTGACCTCCATGACCTTGTCAAAGTCCTCAACCGAAGTAGTAGTTGCCGTTCCAACATTAGCTATTCCTGCATTGTTTATCAAGATTTCGGGCTTACCCATATCTCTGGTGACAGAAGTAAGTGCCGTTAATATACTTTCCTCTGCAGTGATGTCACAGAGGAATGCTTGTGCTTGGTGACCGCAATCTGTGATTTCCTTAGCGGTCTCTTCTCCTGCCGCTGGGTCTGCTTCCCAGATGGCTACCTTAGCTCCTTCTTTGGCAAAACGTGTGGAGATGGCTTTCCCTATTCCTTTTCCGCCGCCGGTAACGATGGCCACTTGATTATGCAGTTTGCTCATGATCGTTTATTTTTACAAAGACATGCCGCGTTTCCAAGGCAAGAAATCATCTCTTCCTTGAATGGTGGATTTGGTATTACGAGTACCGGATGCGAATTCGATTACATCTTTAAGCAGTTTTTCACCCAAAGATGAGACACTCTCCTTACCATCAATGATCGGGCCGGCATCAAAATCTATATATTCTGCAAAGGATTTTGCCGTCTTGGAATTAGTCGAGATCTTGATGACAGGGGCTACAGGATTTCCCGTAGGAGTTCCTAGTCCGGTAGAAAATAGGATTAGATTTGCTCCGGCTCCCGCTAAAGCTGTGGTAGATTCTACATCATTGCCTGCAGTGCAAAGCAAGGAGAGGCCATCCTGAGTAATCCATCCAGGGAAGTCTAGGCAATCAATCACTGGCGAGGTACCTCCCTTGCGAGCAGCCCCTGCGGATTTCATGGCATCCGTGATTAATCCGTCTTTCACATTTCCGGGTGATGGGTTCATATGAAAGCCTGATCCGGCTTCTTTAACCCGAGCTTCATAATTTTTCATTATCTCCATGAACCGATCTCCGACTTCACGAGTCGTACATCGGTTGACGATTTCTTGCTCCACCCCACATAGTTCTGGGAATTCCGATAAAATGACTCTTCCACCCACAGCAGTAACGAGGTCAGCCACATGACCCATTGCTGGGTTGGCTGAGATTCCTGAAAAACCATCGGATGCACCACATTCCATACCTAGGCAGAGTTTTGAAAGTGGGGAGGCGGACCGACGAAGTTGATTTATCTTGGCAAGTCCAGCATAGGTTTGCCGAATTGCATTTTCCATCATTTCCCGTTCCGACGGATATTTTTGCTGTTCGAAAACCAATAGAGGCTTGTCAAAATTTGGGCTCCGCTTTGCGATTTCTTCTTCAAGGATGGAGACTTGTGCATGTTGGCATCCGAGACTAAGGACGGTGATACCTCCAACATTTGGATTGCAGGCGTAGCCGGCGAGTAAAGCACACAACTCTTCGGATATTCCCCGAGTTTCTCCACAACCCAATCCGTGGGTTAAAAATTTGATCCCATCGATATTTGGGAAAATTGGAGATTTGGAGGTGGGTGCTTCCTCGGGTAAGTCAATTCCTTGAGGGTCTAGTCCGTTTTTGTAGGCATCCGCCAAGGATTGAGAAAAGGCATCATAATGGTTCCGTTTTTCCAATCCGAGAGCTTTGAGCATCGATGATTTTAAAGTCTCAATATTTCCATTTTCACAAAAAACCATCGGTACAACCAACCAGTAGTTAGCTGTACCTACAGCCCCGTCAGACCTGAGGTAACCATTAAAAGTTTGGTTCTTCCATAAATCGGTTTGTGGTGGATCCCAAGTAACTGGGTCTTCGTTGTTTTGGTATGACTCTGCTCGGTGAATTACATTACTCTGAGTGATTTTCTCACCTTGCTTGATTTCCTTAATTGCTTCTCCCACAAGTACCCCATAGAGCATGACTTGAGTACCTGCAGGCATCTGTTTCTCTGCAAATTTGTGTTTGGCTGGAACATCTTGGTGCAGGGAAAAAGAGCTACCATTCGATTCAATTTTCGTGCCGATTGGTAAATCCTGAAGTGCAACAAGCAAATTGTCGCTGGAAGAAATGCGTAAATAAGTATTTTGCTTTGTAGGCATATGGAATTAAGAAAATACGATGCATCATCACTCGCTTCAATGAATAATAAATCGAAGAATTACTGTAAATTAAGGATAGGGAAATTGGAATAGATAAACTTGTCTTAGGGATGCCTATTATTGATATCTATGATAATCTCCTATTCATTAACCGCAACCATCTTTGATGAGGGACAAAAGATACGCGTAACATGATTATCTGTAGAACAAGCAGGCGAGATTTAGTCGTAAGCAAACCAAGTCCTATTGCTGAAATTATAGTAGCGAAGAATATCTTGATTCATATCGATGAAAATCCAGCCTTTATTTTCGGTTGAAAAAAAGTAGGGGAAGTTTTCTGCATGACTCCAAATCCAACCCAATTTACTTGTCCACAACCAAAAGCTTGCATCTGCAGATTCACTGAAATAAATCCACTTGAGTTTGGCGTGATAGATCCATGGAAAAGAGATGTCGTAAAATGAGCCAAACCAACTTTGGTTTTTCCATCTGCCGTCTACTAATTTTACATCCTTGTCAATTGGGGTATTGGGTCTGTATTTCCATGCTCTCGTAACATTGGAATCAAAAAAAACAGGAGGCTTTTCCAAAGCGAACAATCGGATTCTTTCGGGGGCTAGAACTTGCCAATTATTGCTTACTTGAGACCTTCGGTTGGCCACATCATTTTGTGGCTCATCTTCATTTTTTGTTCCCCGTATCCATCCGCTTGGAGCGGTCCAACCCGCTGAGTTAGCTACCCAGTACTCATTGGTTGTCGGATTGTAGTAAGGTACTAAAACCTGACTTACTAGTGAGCCTTCAGGAGGAGGAGTGAAGTTGTATGGGTTTGGGTTTGGCAGGCGGCTTGGTAGTAAGTTTTCTTTAGGACGCTTGATCCATTCGACCCCATAATTTCCGGTGGAAATGGCAAATCCATCTGGGGAGGTATCAAAGTTTTCTAAATTAAGGAAGAAATTACCGGATTGTTTATGCTGTGGCCATTCAAGTAAACCCTGACTTAGATGAATCCCCTGATCACTTTTACCCACTACATCCATCCCGTTAGTAAGTATTTGTGCGATTTCAAAGGATTCAAACAGTGACCCAGTTTGCAAAAAAGAACCATCCTCTTGAATTTGGTATGCACGCACTCCTTTCATATTGTCTTCGGACTGGGCTACAAAAATATAACATTCGTTTATTTCAACTGGCCCGGTAGTTCTTGAGAGATCAAGTTCATCCAGAAGATAGAGATTCGATCCGTCAAAAGCACAGGAAGTTAGAGACCTACCAAAACCCTCAAGCGTACTTACATTATTCTTAGACAGGGACTCGGGATTATAATTACCCAATTGTACGGCACTGTTTTCAAAAAATAAATACCCAGTTTCTGGATCTTGAGTATTGGTCTGTGTGCCAATTAAAGTACCTGGGCTTGAAATGGGCTTTTGGACTTCAGCAGATTTTGGGTCTTCTAGATCTACGAGTAAGATCGTGGAGTTTGTCTCCGCGGCAATAATACCAGAGTCTCGGTAATGGTCGATATATGCAGTTGTACCGTAAATAATTTTTTTGCCTACACGGAAGGGCCCTTCCAGTTCAGTTGTCTGGCTAATGTTAATACTTACATTACTTTCATGAACGATTGAGTTGCTCGCCAAGCCTGTTTCGTAGGAGAAAACATGAACTTCCAATTTAGATGAAAAATTATTTTGATAAGGAAAATATCCATCCGAAGCAATGCGTAAGGAATTTCTTTCGAAGGGATAAAAGAAATCATTACTTTCAGCTTTTGTTGCCCAGCAGACGAAATTTTTATCGACTAAAAAGCCTTTGAATTCAGCATGCGTTGAAGATGTATGAAGTTTTATTTCAGTGCTTCCAAGAGGAACGATCTTTTCGTCTTCTATCTCAACTGTTTTGGCAATAAACTTATTATCTTGGACTATGGCAAGATGAACGAGGGAACCATCCACAATGCTACCTGCTAATCTTCCTGAGCCCAGATTGATTTCTTCCACAAGGTCATCGAATTCGTCTCCTGAAGTAAGCCTTAGGGTGGCATTTTGTTCATTATTCAGGAAGCCCCAACCCCATTGATTGCTGGCGGACTTTTCTAACTGCACTGCATTATCTCCAACAATGTGAGTACGGTTGGTTGTCCAGGCCAATGGAAAACTCCCGACTTTATAAGGTGCATCGATGTCCAGTATATTACTCACGATAAGCTCTTCTTCAGATATTGAGAAAAGGTAAATGCCCGTGCTGTCGGTTGTGGATCGTCGTGCTTCCACCCTGTGAGAAATTTTGCCACCTTTTTCTAAACTTCCGCTTTCAAGTTTTAAAAGTTGAAGTTTATTTTCCTGGGTTCCTTGCGTCCAAGTTTGGTATGGAATAAAAAACAGCCCTTGCGAAAGCACTTGTCCAATTGCCTTTTCGTCATAATTTGCTTCACTCCAACTAAAATCATTTTCATCTCCCATATAAATTCTTTCTTTAAGAAAAGGGTTTTTCTTATCCGAAGTATCGAAGAGAGAAGCAGTCACCCTGCTATTTTCCACTCCTACGGCAAACAATTGGTTATTAATTACTTGAAGGTATTCAGACCAACCGGGAACGATTAATTCGGATACGATTGTGGGTTTAGCAGGGACTTTTAAGTCGATTATGAATAATGGGTCAGTCTGCAAGAAAGTAACAATGTAGGCATTATTTCCTTCAAACCTTGTGGCGTAAAGAGTTTCCCTTTCAGCAAGATCGATAGAACCGATCACTTCACCTGTAGTCATATCAAAATTTTCCAAAAGAGAATACCTCTGGTTCCAATTTGAGTTTCGGAAGGCTTGAGAGATAAGTGTGAGTGTATTGCCAGATATTCGAATCTTAAATTTATCTAAAATCCGACCTCCTGGTCGGACCAAAGCAATTTCTTCCGGGATATTATTTGGGTTGTTAAGAGAGAAGATTCGAGTGACATGTTTATTGTAATAGTCCACAGGGTCCCGCGTGACGAGGGCTAGATGATCGTTGGTTGCCTGTATTACCTGTGGCCTTCCGGGAATCATGATCTCATTCAATTTCGTTAAGTTCTCAGGGTCATCCAACTCCAAGCTAGTAAGGAAAGTAGAGTAGTTGAATTTCCAACCCTGCCATTCAGTTGATTTATTTTCCCATTTTTCACTTAGAATATGGAGGGTATCGCCGATCAGTCGGCTCTCTTGATAATTCCCAGGGAGGGAGAGACTGGAAACTTCAGTAACCTGTTCGCTCTCGAATTTCAAGACACGAAGATCGGTCACATAAGGCCAAGTTTGGTGGGGGCGGGTTGCAAAAAGAAAAATATACTTCCCTGATTCACTTATATACATTTGTTCGCCGGAAGCTGGCAGGCGGTATCTAGCCACAACTTCGGGTTTTAAAGGATTTTTTAAATCTAAAATTTGTAGTCCTCTGCGCTGATTAAAAAAATACAACTTGTGTCCGAGTATTTTCCAAATGTCGGATTCTTGAACATCATCATCATTGGTTTCAGTTTCATCGACCGAAGTTTCAAGGTAAAATGCTCTTGCTAATTTATTATTTCTCTCAGTGGGATCTGATGCTCGGGAAGCAAAATTACTTTTTCCAGTGTAGAATGAATAGGGCAAGGAATCGTAAGTACTCCACTCAAAACGTACCTTGCTTCGTTCAATGTCGTATGGCACACGAAAGTAGATCGTACCATTGGAATCCAAAGGTAAGTGGCTAGTTTGCCATGGTTTACTTTCCCCTGTCTCGGAATCTTCGAGTAATAAACGCAAGCGACTTGAATCTTCTGGTGGGCTAATTTCTATGACTTGGTCTTTTTTAAGCCATAACGAAGAAGACAGCCAAGAAACCTGTGCAGGCACGACCTCACATATGAAAAGGAGGGAGACGACCGCTAATAGGAGGTGCCTTCGTTTGTAATAGGAGATCAGGAGATATTTATCTGAAATTGGGGTAATTTAAATCTTTTTCAGTTAAGATTTTTTCAGCCAATTTTTAAGTGCCCCCTTGGGATTACTCGAAACATCTCCGCGACCATTTTTAGTAATAGTTTTTCCTTGATCCGAAACGATCACTAACGACGGAATGCCTCGGACTTCAAATTTTTTGGCTAATGCATTGGCTTCATCTGAGCGGTGAGAAAGGGTATACCATTTCATCCCTGCTTCTTTCATGTAATCCATTTGAGCCTTAGAAGAGCGATCGGAGCTAACGAAAACAACTTCGAAATTCTTTTTATTCTTGTCACGAAACTTCACGAGATTTGGTGTAAAAGAACGGCAGGGAGGGCACCAGTGGGCGGAAAAATAAATACCGACTGTTTTGCCCGCAATGACATCTTTGGATACTTCCTTACCGTTTGAATCCAGTAATTTACCGGGAAACAATTCTTCCAGACCGGCACTTGGGCTATCCGATTGTTTAGCCCAGCCTGAGAGGACCAGGGAAAGTGTTAATAATAGGTTTATTTTAATGGAGGAAGTTTTCATAAGATATAATTTATATCAAACTATTATAAATATTATGTAAAATGCAAGAGCTTGCGTAGATAAATAAAGTTTTTTCTTGTCAGATTGCCTTCATTTTCGATTGTAGAGAAGAAAGCTTTTAACAATCTTCCCCTTAAATTAACCCCAATTATATAAATAAAATGAGTTTATCTTCTTTGAAACTTCACAATGCAATGTGGCCCGGTCTTGTGGGTAAAGGTGATGACGACGGACAGGAACCACCCATAAGCCTCGAGCACATGTTAGATCTTACTGCTGCTGCAGAGGTCAATGGAAGAAAGTTCGATGGTATTGATTATTTTTTGTTTTTACCGCATACCAATCCTGAAGCCAGTGACGACGAGTTAAAAGGGATTGCGGATTTAATAGTAAGTAAAGGTTTTGATATTGGTTCTTTAGTTGCTCCTGTTTGGCCCGGTACGGTAGGTGACTCAGCAATGGGAACCGAGGAACAGAAAGGAAAGTTTCTCGACGCAGTGAAAATGGCTTGCCGTATAGCTAAAGTATTTAACGAGCATGGTGCTCGTAAAGGAGGGGTAATCAGAATTGATTCTGCTGAATTTGGTGTGGAAAAGTGGAGAGAAGATGCCGGTGCTAATACCGCTAGCATAGTGGAAACTTTTAAGGAAGCATCTCGTATCGCCGCGGATCACGGCGAACGTTTAGCAGCAGAAGGGGAAATTTGTTGGGCAGGTATGCATAGTTGGAAAGACATGCTCGATATCCTTGAGGGAGTCGGAATGCCCGAAGCCCTTGGCTTTCAAGCTGATCTCGCTCACACTTATCTCTACTTATTGGGATACAATGCTCCCGAGCACGCACTTCTTCATGACGGATACGCTGAAGAAGAATTTTGGCCAGCCTACGAGAAGATGACGGACAAACTTCGTCCTTGGACAATTGATTTTCATGTGGCTCAAAACGATGGCCAAGTTCATGGTGCCGGTTCGCATGACAAAACAGGTAAGCATTGCCCGGCCGATGATCCCAATGGGAAGTTAGATATCACTCGTTGCTCTCAATATTGGTTGAAAGATTTTGAATCCCGTGGAATCAAACATATCTGCTGGGATGGATGCATGTTCTCAAATGAAACCCTTGAGACTCCATCTACATGGAACTCGATATTGAAGTCTATGATTGATGTTGTTGCCGATTAATACCTACTGACTATTACACTTATCTCTAAGTGTATGTCTGCATGTGTTTTTAGAACACTCACAATTTTTATTAACATGTTAAATATTGCCTCAGGAAAGATAAATTTCGTTTCTGAGCACATATCGAAATAAATTGCCAATGGCTTATTTCGCTTAGTAGGATAATTATTTAATGCTAAGTGGATCTAATAGCTTGTTCTTGCTTTGCACAACTTGCTTATTGTCAATTTGTGTTGTCTGTGGGCAGGAAGAGAGAGATTCACTCCTAAGCCCTTTCGAAAAAGCAGAATTAAAAAGGTTGCTTGAGCTTGATTTTCGAGACTTGGGTAGAGTTCCGATTCGCAGTGTTTTAGGGTATGAACAAGAGTATTGGAGAAACCCAGCATCTGTCCATGTTATCCGTCCGGATGATGTCAGCTTAAACGGTCATGTTTTGATGGTGGATTCTTTCCGAAATGTTGCGGGTATGTATGTTAGCCGCGGAGTTGGGTATGATGATTTTGTCACCATGCGGAACTTCAGTGGTTCGGCTACAGAGAAATTCCTTACGATTGTGGATGGTCGGGAAGTGTTGCAACGTATGGGAGGTACGATCAATTGGACCACCGAAGATGTACCTCTCGCCATTTTAGACCGTGTGGAAATCATCCGTGGTGCGGGTGCGTCGATTTGGGGAACAAATGCCGTAAGCGGAGTTGTAAATGTAGTCACCAAGCACGCTGCCGCGACTCAGGGGAACAGCGTGCGTCTGGTCATGGAGCATGATGGTACTTTCCTCGGTGAATATGTGCATGGCGGAAAGCTCAGCGAAGACTCTTTCTATCGGGTTTGGGTAAGGGATCAGGAATATGCCGAGGGAGAGCTTATGTCCGGTCTCCCTGCCAGAGATGATGGGTATGCGCGTAAGGCTGGCTTTAGGTATGATAAAGCTCTAGGACCAAACTTAGATTTTACATTTGCTGGCAGCTTTGCCACGAGGCGGGTGGATCATGTGATGGACTTATCATACAGGCTTTTTGATGGAAACACTAGTTTGCCAGTAACAGCTGTTGGTTTTAATTCTGTTAATTCTATCGCTTTAACTTGGGCCCCTTTTGCCACAGGCACAACTTTACCCATTAATACTGGTCAACATGCGGGGCAAGGGCTTAGATTAGACCGCTATCATAACTACGAAGAAATGCCGCAGGATGGTTCTCATCTTCGTGCTAAATTATTGGGTATTACAGACAATGATTTGGAGTGGTCGCTTTCTGGATATGCTGAATTGTATGACACCTCCCTTGGTCATGTTGGCCACAGTTGGGAGCGAAAAGAATATGATCTCGATTTTCGTGCAAACAAACCTGTAGGCGATAGCCATCACCTGTCTTTCGGTGCTGCTTTTCGTCACATGTCATTCGATGTAAACGATATGGTCACATCTCCTTGGGCATTTTCTACCTTTGATCTTGAGACAAACTCATCGAGTTCCACCATTCCCATACTAGACTACGGCACGAGTCCGACATCGTTTGATCGTTTCAGCGGCTTTATTCAGGATTCGATTGATCTTTCAGATGAAGTTGTCTTATCGCTTGGGTCTAAATTTGAAGATGGTGATCTAAGTGGGTCGAATTTTCAACCTGGTGCTCGAATTTCTTACACATTGAATGAACAAAATATTTTCTGGGGAGCGTATTCTCGAGCTTACCGCCAGGCATCTTTAGTCGAGCAATACACTAAGGTTTCTTACGCTAGAGTTTGGGACCCTGTGAGTTCCATCTGGTTGAACCAATCCTTCACAGGTGACCCTGCCAATCATGATGAGCAAATGGATGCCTACGAGCTTGGCTGGCGTATGCGACCGAATGCTGACTTACTGATTGAGCTATCTCTTTATCATTATGATACAAAAGATGCAGTTTTCTCTGGTCCCCCCATATATTCCCTGAGCGATGTAAAAACCACAGGAGGAGAACTTACTTTTGATTACCGTCCCTCTGATACCTGGTACCTTCAGGGCGGATATTCTTATTCGAGAGGGAAGAAGGATGGGGCAGTCCAAGTTGATTTTCCAGAATCTATGGCCAACTTAACGTCTCATATAAAAATTAGAGACAATCTCCTTTTTTCCCAAAACCTTTATTTCACCGACGATCGGATTATTCCATCAGCTTACAATGAAATTCCAATCGAGGATTATTTACGTTTAGACCTCGGTCTGGTGTGGAGACTCAAGGAAGACTGGGAAATTGGTCTGTTTGGAAGGGATTTACTGGACTCCAATCATCCTGAGAACATGTATAATGATCTGGATGTTGAACCGGGTAAGGTAGAGCAAACTTTTTTGTTAAGTATCACCAAAGAATTTTAATTTGAAGTGATTATTCCTACGAACAGATTTCTCTCCAGACCAGTAAGGTGGCTTCTTGTCTCTGCATTTATTTTACTGCTCGGGTTTGCTGGGACCACCTCTCTTTCTGCATCTTCTCAAGAATTGGAAAGAAGAGAAGCTCGGGTACAAGCGACGTACTTAACTCACTTAATCACTTTTACTAGGTGGAGTCAGGATCATCTTCCTCAAGATGGTATGGTTCCTGAAATTTTAGTAATTGGTTCTGATAGCGATGGATTTATTGCCTCCCTGAAATATTTGATTTCTCAAAGTAATATTGAGATTGGTGGCGTTGCTTCTCAATTAGTTCATAGGAAGAATTCACAGCTGAAAAATGTGCAGGCAAAACTTAAAAAAGGAATGCAGGTGGTATTTCTTATGCCTGATTCTGGGTTGGATGTGGCAACAGTTCGCAAGCTTTCTCCGAGTGCTGTTATATTTGGTTTCGGGCGTGAGTTTGTTACTAAAACAGGCGGTGATGTGTCTTTTGTTTCTTCTCGGAATCGAGTTAAGCTTGTGCTGAGTGTAGAGTATTTTCGTCGCACATCTCCGAAGCTTAGTGCCAAGATTGCTAATTTAAAAAGTGTTGTAGAAATTATCCGTAAACCTAGGAAGACTTCCGAGTAGTTCTTTTATGTTGAGTAATCTAGGAAATTATCTGTTCAAACGCTTTTTCATACGGTTAAAAATTTGCGTTGTTTTACTAGTTTTTTTTACATCTTTAGCTGTACCCTGTCTACAGGCGGAAAAGGTGGATTCCAACCTTAGCGGTCTTACTCCATTTGAAAAAGCAGAATTAAAGAAGCTGATTGAGTTAGATTTTCGTAGTCTTTCCAATCTCTCCATTCAAGGTGTTCTTGGATATGATCAAGAATTTTGGGCTAATCCTGCGTCAGTTCATGTAATTCGTCCCGAAGATATTACCCTCTTTGGCTATGCCAACACCGTAGAGGCTTTACGTGGTGTCCCTGGCATGCATGTAAGCCGAGGCCTTTCCTATGATAATTTTGCGGCGATGCGGAATTTTAGCGGATTTTCACCTCAAAAATTCTTGGGTAAGATCGGAGGACGTGAAGTTTCACAGCTTATGCTGGGCAGTGCTAATTACTCCGTGGATGATTATCCTATTGCGGTAATCGACCGGATTGAAGTCGTACGCGGACCGGGTGCATCAATTTGGGGGACCAATGCCGTCAACGGTGTCATTAATCTGGTAACCAAGCATTCGGGAGATACCCAAGGTGACTCGGTTCGACTTTTAGCCCAAGATAATGGCACCTTTATGGGGGATTATGTCCATGGCGGACAAGTTTCCGAGGATAGTTTTTATCGGGTGTGGATACGGGACCAAGAATATGCCGAGGGAAGTCTTGATTCAGGAAGAGCGGCCCGGGATGACGGATACCTTCGAAAGATTGGCTTTCGATTTGATAAAGAATTAGGTTCCGATCTTAATTTCTATGTCGCAGGAGGAGGAGCAATCCGAAGACTTGAACATACATTGGATTTGTCGAATCGTCTACTTTTCGACTTGAACGGATCTACTGCAGCACCAGCCATAAGATTGGGACAGCGTTTACCTGCAGGATACTACCTTCCCCCAGTCCCGCTGAGTTTTGCCGCCAGCGGACTATTCCCTATACCCATTGGGGAATTCCCTCCGGACGCTTCTTACAGTAAAACTAATTGGGACTCTATTAGTAATGGTTCCGTTCCATACCCGAATGGCTCAACTACTCGACTCGAAAGATATGGTATAATGACTAATGATAGCGGCCACATCGTATCGAAGCTAGAAGGGATCACGGATTTCGATCTTGAATGGGGGCTCACAACGACCGTCGAGCAAACTGATATAAATATGGGGCATCTAGGATTCGAGTGGAAACAAAATCTATATGACTTGTCTTTCGAGGCTAATCGGCCATGGGCAAGAGGGCACAGATTATCTTTTGGACTAGGGTTTCGTAGAACGGATTTGAAAGTAAATTCTAAGGTTTTAGAACCTTTTGCCTTTAATTCGATCGAGGATCTTTCAGTATTCCCAGCCGTTACATTTTCCGACTCTATCCCTGTGTTGGATTACGATCAAGGTTTCAAGAGTTTTGACCAATTCACTGCATATCTACAGGATTCTATTAACCTTACCGAAAATATTGTTCTATCTTTAGGTTCCAAATTCGAGAAAAATGATCTCACTGGGAGCGGGATTCAGCCAGGATTGCGCGGTTCTTGGAATCCAAACGGGTCAAATGTCTTTTGGTTGGGATATTCCAAGGCTCACCGCCAGCCCTCTCTTCGCGAGAGATATACCACTCTCAATGCAGGTCGAGTTTGGTCGCCCTCACTAAACCGGTGGGTGAATCTCGGATTTGAAGGTGACGAATCTTTGGATCGTGAAGAAATTGATGCTTATGAAATTGGTTGGCGTAACCGTCCCAATGAAAATTTTCTGCTCGAACTCTCCAGTTATTATTATGATTCGAAAGATGCGGTGTTGGCAGCGACTAGTTTGACTTCCGTGAATGCATATGAAGCAAAGGATGCCAAGTCTTATGGGGGCGAATTATCGATCGACTGGGAAGTTTCCCAATTTTGGAGACTTCGAGGAGGTTATTCCCTGGCCCGGGGCGAAGTCGAAGGAGAAAGAAAATTCGATTTTCCCGAGCAAACCGCAAGTTTGAGGTCAATTTTCAATTACTCGAATAACCTTACTTTCACACAAAGTCTATTCTATGCAGATGAAACTCAGATTCCATCGGATTACAATCCAATTACCATTCCCTCACACTTTCGTTTAGATTTAGGATTAGTCTGGCGACCTTGGGAGGATTGGGAAATCGGTTTGTTTGGTAGAGATTTGTTGGAACCCTATCATCTTGAGACCATGTATCCCGGGGTGGATGTAGAGCCAGCACGCGTAGAGCGGACCTTTCTGCTAACTCTGTATAAAAAGTTTTGATACAATGTTCATGAATTACCTACATTGTATAATTGTAAGAAATCTATGGCCGGTCATTTTTGTTTTATTGTTTGCCACTACTGAAAATACATACGGAGCGAAAATGAACCCGACCAAAGCCGAGCTACGTATGGTTAATTTGGAAACAACAGTAGTCATTCGTTCTATCAAGCATCTGTCCTGGCAGGAAAGTCAACTGCCCCCTGTGCAGGAAGGGGTGAAAATATTGGTGGTTGGTCATGACCATTGTCTTCTTAAGGAACGACTTCAGTATCTTATCGCTGAGAATAATTCCAAAATTTCTGGACGAAAAATTGAAGTGGTGCCTTGTCATAATATTGAGGAAGCTAATCATCATACATTGGATAAACAAGTGGTCTTCGTCATCTTTCTCAGAAGCGTTCAAGAAAAGTGGGGCGAGCAAGAATTTAAAGGCCGATCAGGGTTAGTTCTGTATGGACAGGGCAGGAGTTACATGCGTAAGGGTCTGAGTTTATGTTCAAGAGTTGAAAACAATCGTTTAAAAATATCGTTAAATCTCAAAAAAATGAATTCAGCAGAAATCGAAGTTGATAAAAAGCTATTATTATCAAATCGCATACTCTCTGTTCATAATTAAAAATCATCTAGATTATCCTTCTTGTTAGACTAAATATAGACGCAGGAGAAAACTTATTCACATTTTTTCGATTTATATCGAACATTTTCCTAAGCTTTCCTATCTAATGGTATGCGGGTGCGTTAAGAATGTTTCATTTCTCTAGCGTAAAGTACTTCAATCAAGTTGAACCATAGGAAATAGATCATGAGCATTACATACAGGGAAGCAAAAAGAATTCTGGCTAAACAAGAAGAGGCTAGGGAGGTTATTAATAGTTATCGTGGAATGGAAACCCTCGGTAAACGTTTGCAATTAAAAAATAATAAGGAACTTATTCTGAAACTTTTTGAAATAGAGAAGGATCCGTCCATCATCGAAATTTTTACCCATTTGAAAGCTCTTTACGAAGAACAGTGGGGAGATGCTGAAGCCACTGCTCCTCCCGAGTTTCCAGGAGAAATTGAAGTAGACGAAATTTCCGAATCAAAACCTGGTGCCAAGACCAAAACGGAGAGCACGGCTGAAGAGATCGTCGAAGCGTAAGCTTAAGTAGCTGTTTTACCTTCAACATTCGGGTGATTTTCGCTCAATTGAACTGATGTAGTATTTTGCAGGTTTTGCTTGCATAATCTTAAGTTCTTAGAGAATTAGATTTTTAGAATTCGTGAATTTAACTGGCAGATATCAAACTAAACCTTGTCTATCAGGCAGTATTTTATTGTCTCATCCGAGTTTGAAGGATCCTAGCTTTTCCAAAACGATTGTTTTTCTTTCTGCACATTCTGAAGAGACAGGAACAGTAGGAGTCATCCTTAACCGTCCACTTAATCAGTCTCTAGATCAACTTGACAACCAGTTTCAAACAGGTTCATTTGGTAAAATTCCTGTATTCGAAGGAGGCCCCGTTGAAAAAGATAAATTAATCGTAGCGGCTTGGGAGTGGTTAGATTCACCATCTTCATTCAAACTATATTTTGGGATTGATTTGGAAAAAGCAGAATCTTTAAAAGTTGAAAATAAGAAGATCAAAATTGCTTGCTTTTTAGGGCACTCCGGATGGTCTGCTGGACAATTGGAGAATGAATTAGAGCACAACTCGTGGATAGTGTCTTCCTTAAATCACGATTTATTTTCTGAGATGAACCAAACATCTGATACCTGGCGTCGCTTGGTAAGTGAAATGGGAGATGATTTAAAGCTTTTGGCGGATGCTCCTGATGATCCTGAAGTGAATTAATTTGCCAAGGTGTAAATTTTTTTTCACTTTCATGTAATAATATGATTTGGCGCCTTGCTTGCTAAATATCTTGAATAATTTCCCTACAACGATTCATAGTCGTTTAAATTAAATAACAATCATGAGTAAACATAAGTTAGAGTACATTTGGCTAGACGGGTACAAACCCACCCAAAGCCTACGCAGTAAAACGATGATCGTTGAGGACTTCAGCGGCAAACTTGAAGATGCCAAACAGTGGTGTTTTGATGGTTCCTCAACCGAGCAGGCTGAGGGTGGTTCGTCAGACTGTCTTTTAGAACCAGCATACATCATACCGGATCCAGATCGCTTTGGTGGTAATGGGTGGCTTGTCATGTGTGAAGTTCTCAACCCAGATGGTACTCCTCATGAGTCAAATGGGCGTGCTACCATAGACGACGATGATGACGACTTCTGGTTTGGTTTCGAACAAGAATACACTCTCATCGACTTAGAGACAAATTTGCCTTTGGGTTTTCCTAAAGATGGTTATCCAGGACCACAAGGTCCGTATTACTGCTCAGCAGGAGCCCGCAATACAAAGGGGCGCGATATTGTTGACGAGCATCTTCATCTCTGCCTTGAAGCAGGCTTAAATGTTGAGGGTATCAATGCGGAAGTAATGATGGGGCAGTGGGAATTTCAAATTTTTGCTAAAGGTGCAGGTAGTGCTGGAGACCAAATTTGGTTAGGACGATACCTACTCGAAAGAACTGCTGAGGCTTATGATATTGCAATTGATTGGCACCCTAAACCTGTAAAAGGAGACTGGAATGGTTCCGGTATGCACGCAAACTTCTCAAATGGAGCTATGCGCGACGAAGGAGGCGAAGATCTATTCAAGAAAATATGTGAAGAATTTGGTAAGAATATCGATCGTCACATCAGCGTTTATGGAGCTCATAACAACCAGAGACTTACCGGACTTCACGAAACTCAATCCATGGACAAATTTAGCTATGGTGTTTCCGATCGTGGCGCATCTATTCGTATTCCTGTTGGTACTATTCAGGATGGCTGGAAAGGTCGCCTTGAGGATCGCCGACCTGCATCTAATGGAGATCCATATCGTATCGCTGCAGCAATTATTAAAACGACCAAAGAAGCCCTTTCTGGGTAACTTTTTAGTTCTACAAAATTTTAAAAGAGGCGATGAAGAAATTCATCGCCTTTTTTATTTTCTTTTTTTCATCACTATAACAAATTCATTCTTGTTATCTCGGATGAAACGTAAAACTACGAAATAGTGTGATGTCTGTTGGTAGAGTTTCGTTTTTCTATTTCCATTTTCCACCCAAGAAGCCTCAACTGCACGGGCTTTTTTACTTTGAAGAGTCCCTGTTCTTGCAAATGAACCTTTTTCCCCATGAGTTATTACATACGACCAGCCGTCATTTCTCCATTCTTCGAGAACATCCTCAGATTCTTGAGAACATCCAAAGAAAGGTAATACAATAAATCCAACCAAGCATAGTTTTAGTAATGATTTTGTTGTAAGTAGTTCTTTCAATACCAATTAAATCTTGCCCGCAGAACGTTTGGAAATCTTCAGTCTTTGGTTGAAGTTTTCACCCACAGTTTTAAGTTTCTGAGCAATTTCAGGGTATTTATCCTTAAGGTCTTTTGTTTCGCCTATGTCGATGTGTAAATCGAATAAGGAAAAACCGATCTTTGCTTTTGAATAGTTGGTGGGAATTCCGCCAGTGCCACCTGGTTTCCCTGCCATCGTCCGGTACCCATGAGGGAAATGTAGTTTCCAGTTATCTTGTCTTACCGCCTGTAACTGGTTTCCGTAAAAAAAGTAATACGCTTCTTGAGGAGATTTCGCTTTGTCGTTTGTGAAAAGAGGCCAAATATTTTTCCCATCAATTTTATGTTCTGGTAATTTTGCATCGATCAGAGTTGCAATGGTGGGCAGTAGATCAATGGTCATCGCGGGCTCTTTACATTTTGAATTGGCGGGAACCATTCCCGGCCACCACGCTAAAGTTGGCTCCCTGCAACCACCTTCAAACATGGTACCTTTGCCTTCGCGCAGAGGTGCAGCTGATCCGGCATGATCACCGTAGTTTAGCCATGGCCCATTATCCGATGTGAATATAAATAAAGTATTTTTATGAAGCTCATTCTTTCTTAGAGTTCGCATGATTTGGCCAACTGACCAATCGACTTCCATCATCACATCTCCAAATAACCCGGCACCACTTTTACCTTTGAACTTTTTAGACACATACAAGGGTACATGGACCATACTATGTGGGATATAAACAAAAAAAGGATTATTTTTATTTTTTTCAATAAAGGAAACGGCATGGTCTGTGTATTGAGTAGTAAGTTGTTCTTGGTCATTTCCTGAAACCTGTGGGTTGATTACCTTATTACCAGCAATGAGAGGTAGGTGTGGCCATCGTTTCAGCCTCTCTTCCATAGGTAGGTGAAGAACTCCCGGATGATAGGGCCACATGTCATTGGAGTAAGGAAGCCCAAAAAATTCATTAAAACCATGCTGCAAGGGCAGAAATTTTTGATGATGACCGAGGTGCCATTTTCCAAAGCACGCGGTTGCGTATCCTTTTTGTTTACAGATCTCTGCGATAGTTATTTCTTCTGGGTTCAATCCGATATTTGATTTCGGCCCAAGAGCTCCATTTATTCCTATCCTTACATTGTAGCACCCGGTAAGTAATCCAGCACGTGAGGCTGAACAGACTGCCTCGGTTACATAAAAATCCGTGAATTTTCGACCTTCCTTTGCCATTCTGTCAAGGTGCGGAGTAGGGTAGGATTTTGCACCAAAAGCTCCGATATCTGCGTATCCCATATCGTCCATAAACATAAGTACAATGTTCGGCTTGGTTTTAGAAATTCCAGTTGAAAGGAAAAAAAACAAAAGTAAATTAGCAAAAGTTAATTTCATGAGCCTTGGTAGATGTGTGGGTGTCGTAAGAATTTTATCTATCCATACATTGGCTTGGCAAGAGTCTATTCTCTTTTGGTGTCACCTTTTAACAACAATCTCTCAATGGATTCAGCATTTGATGGTTATCATTTTTCCAAACCATCATGAAGAATTTTACAAGTCTCTGTGGGGAGGCTTGTCAAACCAACTAGAAATCCAAACGAAAGGAACAAAAGATGTGGCCATACATAAGATGGGAATTTAATCAGCAGGGGAAGGTAGATAGAACGCAATCCATCCATTCAGCGGCACGAGCAGGAATCATCGCTAGCCTATTAGATTATGAAAGAAGAGCAGGGAGGCGGAGCGGTTATGGATTCGGCAGCACCTTTTGAAATATCGTAGGATTCCTCCCAATTAATTTTCCTTCTTTTATCTTGGTCTACGGGAAATAATTCTCCCGGATGGAATCCATGAACCTTTATCCCAATCTTAGGTCCTCATTCTGCCAAGTAAAAAATTCTAGAAATAGCCTTTCTTCTATTATTCCGGAAGAAGTGCTTTTTCTTGAAGTGGACTTTTCATTTCTTCTCGTAAGCCTTCGATTATAGTAACCGGAAAAGATTTGGATGCCCAATCGACCATAAAATTTGGAATTCTACCTCCGGGATCAGATAGATTTTCAAAGGTCACCTGCATTCGATTTCCATCCAGAGGATCAATTATATATCTCGTATAGCTTATCTTTGCTCTGACCCTATCTTCATCGTTTGGGGCAGAGGGATGAGTTACCGATTTCATTTCTAATAAAATGCGGGAGGGACCAACTCTAGAAATGACAGATTCGAATACTAATTCCCGATTCTTTATCGGCCATGTAGCATCAATGACTTGGAGGAAAATAAAGTGGAAATCAGATTTTTTTTCTAGAAGCTTTCCTTCATCCATATCATCAATCCAAAATTTCCAACGCCCTGGGTTATGAATAATACCAATTAATTTTTCAGGCGTTCCTTCGATTATACCGACACCTTTGAATGAAATACGTTCGCCCACTTCTTTTTCATAAACCTGTACATCCTTTCGCTCACGCACGAAATCCCAACCGTCTTTTTCGTACTCTTTTCCATACATTATTCCAATGATCAAAGTAGAAATCGCATGTAAAGGAATAAGGACGGAAACTTTCATAAAAGTAGAGAGTTAATTCTCTTACAACTCTAGTCTATAATTGGCAAGTTATTCGTTGATCCCGAAATTGTAGTTCAAGTAATGGACCGATCCATTTGTATGAAAATAGGTGTATAGCCAATTAGCATCGAGCCAACGATAAAGGTACGGGAAAATTTGAGGGTCAGTCCACAACCATCCATGGTTTTTGTTCCACAACCAGATAGAATCATTCTCTACAGGTATTGCGTATATCCAACCCATATTGTGGTGGTAGATCCATCCATTTTCATAGGGTAAGAAGGCACCAAACCATTCACTTGTGTGCCATCCACCGGCATCCGCCTGCGAGGGACCCCACCATTTTATGATCGATTGAGTTGGCTCGGGTTTGAAGCGTTTAATTACCCCGTATCCCGTTCCTGCAGGATTTTTAGCAAATATTCTAAAGTAAAATCCATTTGGATAATCTAGCGGGTTAATATTCACTTCAACATTTCCTGTCTCAGGAATTGAATTTATAGCTACAATTTCAGGGTTATTAAAAAAGATTTTTGAAGATAGAAGAAAACCACCCTCAGAGATTTTGGAAATTTGATCCTTGGGAAATCTACCTGTAAGTTTCAAAGTATTATTGGAAAGTAAAGAACTACCCAATGTCTGAACAATTGGAATAATGTAAGCATCATTTGGATCGAATGGATTTGAGCCAAAGGCAACCTCATCCAGATCAGATATACCATCATTGTCATCGTCGTCATCGATGAAATCTTCGATACCATCAGCATCAAAATCTTCGACTTCATTTACCACAAAAACGGGTAATGAGTCTTCGAATGAAAGGTTTTCCGAATCACTCACGCGTACACGGATACTAAAGTTAGCATCATTTTGGTCTTGGGCAACTGTTTCATAATCAAATACCTCGAGGGCATATAGTGAACCATTGCTTTCCAATTTAAATCGCTCGTTGTCCACATCTCCGTTTCCATCAACCATTAAGAATACATAATTATCAGTAGCAAAGGGGTCATTCGGGTCGTATCCCAAAATATTTCCAACGAAAGTATTGATTGGTTGGTTTTCTTTTACTTTGAGTTGGGATTGACTGAAAATTCGATTGGGAGCAACATTTCTAAAGGAAGTGGCAAGGATGGGATCAGTACCATCCGATAGCTCAACGGGGTCGGAGAACCCATCGCCATCGGTGTCGACTTTTTTCGTATTTGTGCCGAGTTGAATTTCCTGAGAGTCGGTAAGCCCGTCGCCATCAGAATCGGTGGGATCATTGGGATCACGGACATAGGAATGAGTCTTGGACCTGCGGGCAGAAATACCTCCTTCGGCAATTTGGTCAAATATGGCCGAGCTAAGTCCTAGTTTATTTTCTTCCGCAAGGGTGAATCCATCTCCGTCGGTGTCTGATGAACCATTGAGGTCGAGATTACCCTGCTCGTGCCACTCAAACCAGTCGGGAACACCATCACTGTCAATGTCTTCGTCTACGGGGTAATATTTGGCTATAAATTTTTTATCATTAGTGAGCTTTTTTGTGACTTGGCTTAGACCAATCCCTGTAGTGTCTGACTGGCGTACACCATTAACTTCCCAGTGGGAGAAATAATAGCCATTATTCAAGCCACTTAGGGCAGGGGTGGTGTAGGTTGAATTGATTTCGGGGTAAGTTAAGCTGGAACTAACTAAGCCCGGTGGAGTACTTTGGATGGTGACTTTACTGGCACCGCCCAGGTTGACAAAGACTTTGGCGGAGCGACGAACGGATATGCCCCCTTCTGAAATGTTGTCATCAATGACCGAGCTAAGGCCAAGTTTGAGTTCGTCTGCCAGAGTGAAACCGTCTCCATCAGAGTCGGATGACTGGTTTTGGCTAAGTCCGCCAAGGTAGTGAGATTCATACCAGTCAGGAACATGGTCATTATCCGAGTCTTGATCTTCGTGGATATACTTGGCCACAATGACTTTGTCCTCGTTGATAGACTGAGACACCTGGGGCAAGCCTACGCCTTTATTATCGGAATAGCGTATACCATTAACTTCCCAGTGGGAGAAGTAATACCCATTGCTAAGACCATTGAGGGAATCCGTCTGAAAAGAAGAATTGTTTTCCAACAGGCTGGTCGAGGAAGTTACGAGGCCAATCGGATCACTCTTGAGGGTCAGTTTTTTGGCTCCCCCAAAGTTTACCAACACCCGGGTGGAGCGGCGAATCGAAATGCCGCCTTCGCTTATATTATCATCGATGGAGGGGTTCAGCCCAAGACGAACCTCATCTCGCAGGGCGATTCCATCTCCATCGGCATCGGTTTGGGCCGTGGCCGTTAAGTTGCCAGTATCTTTGACTTCAATCCAGTCGGGTATGCCATCGGAATCAGAATCCTGATCTTTGTCGAGGTAATGGGCGATGGCCACGGTGCTTTCAGTGATGTCAAAGTTGACGGTATGCAAAGCCTGCCCTTTGGCATCGTTTTGCCGGACATTATTTAAAGTCCAGTGGGTGAAAATAAAATCGTTGTACTGGGTAGTTATAGAACGCGTTACTACTGAAGTGCCAGTGTTGTAGTTTTGAGAGGATGTTGAGAAAAGTCCGCCGGGGTTCGATTTCTGTTCAAAGTTGTACTGGCCACAAAGGGCACCCGAGGAAGCAAGAAATAAAAAGACGAAGAGATGTTTGATCTTATTAAATCTTGGTGGATAAATCCGTGTAGGAAATGATCTCATAGATTCCGTTTGGGCAATATATTTACGATTAAAAGAATCAACCAGTTCACTTAGGGGTCACCCATGCACCCTGGACGGAGCCAGTATCAAAACCGTACTCATTTACCTTGTTTGGGCGATCTCCTGGGCCGACTTGAAGGGTCGGGGTAAACTGATTGGTGGTTCCTGAGACGGCCCCATTTTTTGCCCGGGTTATTTCTTCGGGGGATGCTTCACGCAGGTTCATCATATCGAATAAGTATTGGCGTCCTTTTGTAGTAGTAGTAGCTCCATCAGCGAGTGAGGCACCTACTTTCCACTTGTATTCGAAATAGCTACTGATATCTGAAATTTCAGAAGAATTTAATTTGCGACTGTATGCATGCACTTCACAAATATAGCCGTTTAGATATTCTGAGGGGGAATTGCCGCTTCCGCCAAGGTGGAGAGAGTCTGGGTGGAAGCGAGAATTACTGTTTTGAGTTAAATCTTTACCATTAACCAAAAATGTACTTGATGATGTATCAGCACTCGCTATGCAAAGATAAAACTTTTCAGCAACCACTGATTCCAAATGTGAGGCCCAACCGTGTTCGGTATGAAAACCGATGTGGCGACCGTGAGGGCCAATGAGCCAGCTTCTATCTCCCTGCACTGCTCTTCTTCCGTTGTAATCGAAGCTAAGCGTATTAAAGAGGGCGACCACTGTGTAGGGAGTGGAACTGATTTGCACAGTAGAGGCCATTCCGTCGCTATCGTTATCGAAAAATAGCCCCGGTTTGCCATTGAGCACATTGCTCACAAGGGTAGGCCGTTTTGATTCGTTGGCTTGTTCGAAATTATTATTTGTATCAGACAAATTTACCCAAGTTTGAACCTTACCACCGATCGGTTCATTACCATGGTTTCCGTCTCCGTCAACATTAGTGGAATCTACCCACAGAATTATGTTATTTAAATCACTTGGCTGAAAACTGGGACCAGGCCCAGTGATTACAGGTAAAATGCTTCCTCCTTGCTTTTCTACACCAGCATCACCTGAGGCGAGCAACCAGTACCACAGCTCAAGCAGGTCAGCATCAGTAATAGGGGCTCGGTTGATTTTTAGTTCCGTGGCATTATCGTCGGTGCCAGGAAGGGTTAGGAAGTGAAGATTGAGAAGGTTGCGTTCATCTTTTGCCATGATGGCAACTTCCAATTCCCCGAAGCCTACACTCCAATCTGCGCCCACATTCCAAGTAATGTTGTGATCTTGGTTGGTAGCTACGTTATTATCAAGTTTCCCGGCAGTTGATCCAATAAATGTGGAGGGAACAATAACTTTTGAAAGATCGTTTCCTCCATCAATAAAAGCAATCATTTTGGCAGTAACCTGAGAACTGTCTGAGTCATCAATTCTGAAAGTTATTTGCAGGTTATTGCTATTGTCAGGTTGGACAACACTTAGAACTTTTGGGAGGGGGATTTCATTGGATTGAGCAGGGCGTACCGTACGGTATGTGGGTTTATAAAAAAGAATTTTGTCATGGTTGTAATCGAGCCAGGCAATGGTACCGTCTGGGTAGGAGTCGAAAGCTGAACTGCTTCCACCTGGTTTGTACCATCTTTTTAACCAATCTCCATTGGCATCATAAACTTCAATCCGACTATCTCGTGAAACAGCGGTCAAACCATGAGGTAAATCTTTGATAAACATGGGGTGCTCATTTGTCGAAGAATGCCGAATGAATTCTCCTGCTTTGGAGAAGTGAATAATTCTTCGGTTATTCCAATCTCCGACCATGATATTTCCCTGATCCGAAAAGGCGATATTGTAAACATGCTTCATTTGACCTTCCAAAGTACCGTAGCTGCCGAATTTCCGAAGAAAGGTACCATTGGTATCGAATACCTGAACGCGGTGATTGTTGTGATCGGCTACAAAGACTTCAAGTTCGGGAGAAACAATGACTGCGTAAGGGGAACTGAACTGGCCGTCCCCACTTCCATTTGTCCCAAATTTCCGAACAAAGGTTCCATTACGCTCGTATATTTGGATACGGTTATGGCTTGTATCAGCTATGTAAACCCGGTTGTCTGCAGCTAGATAGGCCGACCGAGGATTGTTGATGCCATATCCCAGCATGTTACCTTGATGGTTGGCAATCATGCGGATGAGACTTCCGTTTTCATCGATTTCAAAAACACGGTGGTTTTCCAAATCAGAAATCAAAAATGTGTTTTCTGGTGTAATTTGGAAGCTGTAAGGAGCAACGCCTGCTTGGCCGTACATACCATAACTTCTGACATAACTGTTATTGCTGTCAAAAACTTGGATACGATGGTTTTGACTATCTGCTACATGAA